>Ga0181474_100022_pt1 | contig 14152 bp, 12 predicted proteins | sample In3P11_FD_119092 | JGI IMG/M metagenome (GOLD analysis project Ga0181474, IMG submission 119092) | Clean room microbial communities from NASA Spacecraft Assembly Facility at Jet Propulsion Laboratory, Pasadena, California, USA -... ... | reverse complement strand
GTGTTCGGGGCGTGGTGGTTTAAGTAAGTTGGAGCTTGGACTGTCGGTGACGGAGTGCATCGAGCAATTAGCTTCAGCCAGGCCTTGGCGCTCACCGCAACACAGAGTAACTATGGAATCAGCTGGAAACGCTTGGACGCTTAGATATCCGACCACTATCAGCAATCACAAGTCACCCAAAACCGACACCGTGTTCCTTTTACAATCGCGCGCGCCTTCGCTACCCTGTTCACGGCGAGATATTAGCCAATCACGGAATTATGGTGCTACCCTTGGAAGCTCCAAGGTGAAACTGGCGTCGTCTACGCGTTTGCTGGAGCCTGCTGCAGCCTCATTTACGCCATCCGTACGCACTCAGCGCTAGACGCCACGTCACGTGCCACGAAGCTCCTCGGGCTTCATCATCAACCTTGGATGACTTCAGAGTTCTTTGTGTATAGGCGGCAGAATCTTGAAGGACTCGGAGCTAGACAAGAGATTTGGGTTGGTCTCTGCATGCATGAAATATCATACTCGGGCTATAGGCCTGAAGTTTCGGGTTTCTACACCACGTACGCACTAGACGCGAAACTGCTGAAAAGCTGCCGTTTGAAAGTTGGGCTGCTGTACACAAAATATAATGTGGACGAAATCACGGAATGCCTAGGCTTCGAACGTGCCGTCTCTGGGCAGAGGCAAAAAAATACTGATCTTGACCCAGATCATTGACAACAGAGGTATCCTGTAGGGATAATTTCCAGTTGCATTAAGCACGGTGTCGACATGGTGAAAACCTTCACTAACACAAAATGTGTTGTAGGACCAGAGAAGGACGAACGAGGATATAAGAGCGAGCATCACAGTGACGAACTCACTTGCAATCTTTTTACTATTTAGCAAGAGTCAGAATCCTCAGGCTCGTCACGTCTTCATACTCTGGTGATATGTCGGTAACATTTCGGTAGGCATCGACTGACAATGACGGGCTCGTCGGCGAGGTTCCAAGCAGCATTGTCATAGTTTGAGTCCGTCATCAGAGCAATATGGGTGACTTCAACGTGAACTAGGAACACGAGGTTTATCGGGGGATGTTTTATAAGATGCTGTGGTTGAGATAACCCCAGGAAAGGAGGCTGGTCTAGCTATTTTGCGAATAGTGCAGGACTAGCTTAAGGGGTCAATGACCTCCATTACCCTTCCTGAGCACATTCATTGACTTCAATCATTCTACTCACCCTCACTATTCCCGAAGAACCTTCTCGCGTCGGCTCCAATCGTGATCTCTGCATCTGGACATATCTCCTTAGAATTAAGCTGCTCTGTCACCTAGCTACTATCTGACCACACTGTGTGCATCGCGTGTGGAAAACAAGCCGACAGCTGGAAAATCTCAACTCCCGTTCCCGATTTTCTAATTCTCATCGAAGTGCCTGCGAGCCTTCTGGCCATGGCGACGATCATGTCCCACGAGTACTATGTTGCAGCACGTTATGTCTGCACCACCTGCGGCAGATACTTTGACACACCTTCAAATCTAATCCATGTACGTGACTCAACCCGGTCCGCAGTGCAGCGACACCTCTGACATCCACCAGCACACGTTAACACATCGAGAACCAATATTCACGTGTTGCGGTTGCCCACGAGAGTTCCGAACCTACAGCGGGATGATCATTCATCTCGAACCAGGAGCATGTCCATCCGAGATCGACATCAACGACCTCGCCGAGTCTGCGGCCATGTGCTTTCAATGGTCCAAATTCATCATCCATGAGGGCATCCGTGAAGCCTTGCTTGAGGGTCAACGCATGTGGTCTCTTACAGACATATTCGGTAATCCTGATAAGGTAGATTGCTTCATGTGTCCAGAGTGCGATGAGCAGTTCACCAAAATGTCGGGCCTGTTCATGCATGTTGAGTCGCCTGCCTGCAGCCAAACTCTGGATGATGGTGCGATTGGCAAGTTGCGGAAATGGCTGTTCAATCGGCATTGGCGATGAACAGGAAATGGAAGGGGCGAAGTGCCATGCCCCGAAACGTCACAGTTGATCGAAGAGAAGGAAGCAACTATAGAGGCCGAGGTCAACAAAAAAACTCCGGCTCGCTATGCACTTACCAACAACCACACTGGATTTCCCGCCTTCGTGCATAGCTACCCCACTGATCAATCACCGAATCCCTCTCGACATAGGCCGTTTTGGTCCCCCTACTTGTCTTACATAGATGCGATTGTCCCTTCTCCAACATCACACGCAGGCTACGAATCTTTGGACTCGGCCCGTTCCTCGCGATCCAACACCAATATCATCGACAGCATGGCCATGTCAGTGTGCACCTCTTACAAACACGCATTTCCTTACTTACAATCACAGATGGTGTGGGCGCTGCAAGAAATATTGGCGTACTCAGAATGCATTTCGCCAGCACTTGCTTAATTCTCCGCACCATCATGAGTGTAACGAGTGCGATTTCGATGGTAACTCCTGGGCCGAGCTACTCGACCATTGTCGCAGGACTAGTTGCTTTAAGGTCTGCCAGGGCTGTGATGATGGTCAGGGCATGCTTTGGAACCAAGAATTCGATGGATATTGGCAACACGTAAAGGACGAAAATGTCTGTATCAAGTGCGAGCGCCACTATTCAACACCTGGTCATCTTCATCAGGCATGTTCTTTTGTTCCCCATAGAGTTTGGGCATACTAACATGCTAAAGCATCAATTCACTCATCGTCCTCATCGTTACGGTTGCTATAGGTGCGACGATAAATTCAAGACCTATGGCGGCATGGTGTGTATTTCTCGTCTGAACATTCGACCAAATGTATCACGCTGATCGATTTAGATCATTCATCTCGAGTACGGCCGTTGTGGCAGCATCGATCATCGCGATCTGAACACTCTCGCCGCGCAATGCCCTCTGTGGTACAATTTCATCGATGACAATTATCGCGGTGAACTCCTAGAATATGGCGAAATCGACTGTCGTTACCGAGAGGAGAACCCTTTCGAATGTCCGACCTGCAATACAACCATGCCAAAGCTCTCCAGCCTCTTCCAGCATATTGAGTCTTCGTCCTGCGAACAGAACCTGAATGACAATGGCATTGGATATCTGCGCAGGTTTCTGGCGAATAGATTGCAGTGAGTGGCCATCACTAGGAAGCACAAGAGACTATGGATAGGACTTTGAGTCAACGCAAGCATATCAAGGCTGGATATAGATAGACACGTTGCATTTCATCCTCGATACATGTCATAACTTCGTAACCACCGGGTATACAAGCAACCAAAACCACCCAAACCGTCCACCACCCAAAATATGTACGTGTGAGAAAGATAGAACCACGGTAACGACCGGTAAGAATATACAGCGACATCGTCAAGAAGGCGCAGGTAACGACTGATAGAAGCGAAAAAGCGACTCGTCAAGAATCCGCTCGTAAACGAGCAACAAGAAGTGTAAAAAAGCGGCTGACCCTGACTTGTCTCCAACAAGTCATATGTACGGTGTTGATATCAACGTACTCAAGCCTTGTTTCCCGCACAAAACTCCATCGTCAGGCCTTGCTCCGGACTCCCCAGACAAACGGGATTCTGCTTCTTGCAAAGGTTTTCCTATTATTCGTCGTCAGCACATGGCAATCCCTCACACCACCGCAACAACAACAACAAGCCAAAGGAAAAGATTCTGCAGGAAGTAATAGTACTGGGGAGGGAAGAGAACTTACATGATACAAATACGCCTGATCATCGCACCACACCCCAGCCCCACACTGAAACGCCATCTCCCCCGGATTGCTCAACTGCAACCCACTCTCATGCCCCGCGCACTTACTCGTATCCCCATCCGCCATGCACGTCAGCAGACTGAGATTATACCACAACACACCATTCGCATCAACACTATATTCAACCAGCAAATCATTCGCCATATCCGGCGTTTTGCTCGCTTTAAACACCGTGCCAGCCAACGCGCGATCGATACTGCTTCCTGCGGACAGAAGGCCGGATTCGGGACTCCCGCCGTTGAAGTGCAGGAAGTGGATGTCGTAGCCGCAGTGGTTGTGCACGGTGAGTGTGTGCGGGGTGCTGGCGGGGCGGGCGAAGAGCGAGAGCTGTTGGCTTACGGCGTCGACGACGGGGTTGGGCGTGTTGGGGAGCGGCCACTGGAGTGCGCCGTTCCAGCACGTTTTGTAGATGGAGAGGACGTCGGCGGTGGTCATGCGCTCGAGGGTGCCGAGGATGTCGCGTTTGGGGTTCGGGGTTGTGGGGGCGGCGTGGCGGGTGCGGTGCAGGGCGTTGTGGGCGGAGTGGGGGAAGGCGAGGATGAGGGGGGGTGAAGAGGAGGGGGAGGAGGTAGAGCATGGTGGTGAGGATGGAGGGGGAGGAGTGTGCTGGGAGGTGTTGCGTTGCGAAGAAGGAGTAAGATAGGAGTCCGAAGGATGATGTTTGTGCCGCGAGTATGCAGACTTCGCCGTGTGATGACTTTGGACTGTGCCGTAGAAGTATCAAAGTACGTAGAGAATGTATGTGTTTCCGAAAGGAGTGTTGGTACGATACGTGAGTAGTGGGTCGCAAAAGGAGTGACTGTGTAGCAAAAGAATGACAAAAAAGAAGCAGACTGTAAATCTCTCTCTGAACAAGAAAGGAGAAAGAGTCAACTCAAAAATCAGGGCATCGACAGAACTACTTATCCTCCAGCCCCCAAATTCGGACATAAAGAAAATTTCCATTCCACACCTTTCTTTGAACTTGAGACATGGCTCAGCAGCACCACCGCCCCTGCCACGTCGCTTACCGGTTAGTTAACAGCATCTTACGTCCACTGCCAGCGCCCAAGTCCGGGCTGGCGTAAGCTCTGCAGCTGCAGGTACAGCAATAGCAACGCGGTATCGCGACCCCGATTGGCAGGTTAGCTATCAGCGCGTGGCGTGGGAGATTAGATAGCGGGCCGTGGCGCGGTGTCGTTGGTTTGAAGTCTTGGACGGGTTCTTGGTGGTTGGCTGGAGCATCCTAGTGCGCGACGAACCATAGGGCGGCACGTAAGACAATAAGCGTGTTGCATGGTGCCTGGTACCTGGCCGTTCTTACATCACCATTGGTCTGCCTTGCAGACTCGGCAGATAATTTTCCAGGAAATCTAGGTTTTGGATGGTGGGCTGGATTGTTTCGATGCCAAAAGCAACTCTGCCGACGTTTCTTCATGGGGAGCCGACCCATACTCGCTAGTACCCGTCCGTTTGTAACGCACCAATCCCAGAAACCTCGATGGTGGGAACCGGGTAATTGGATGAAGGCCAAGCAAATCAAGATTGTGTTTCTCTAAACACTACACCTGTCCAATAACAACGCCAAATTCCGTGGTTAGTAGCCCAAGTTCCTGGAAATACCCCAAGAGAACGCCCAAGAAACCACCCAAGAGACCAACCAAGAGACCGCGCAAGCAAACAAAGGAAAGAAATTGAACGCTCCACACCTCCTCCAAGAAATCTGCAAAAATTCTTACCTTTTTGCGGAGCGGTGAGTCACTTTGTGAGTTATCTGTTGCCAGCGCACAGCTCGAAAGCGATGCCTTTGTCGAAATCGCAGCCACCGACGGGTGCGTTAGGCTTGTAATCGAATTCAGGGACGACGTATGCCTGCTGGTCGCACCACTCGTTGGCCAGGCAGTGGTAATCTTTGCAACCTGGATCATTGCTCGCGCCACCGGCGGCTTGTATGCCGCCGTCGTGGCCAGCACAGGCGCTGAGGTCCTGTTCACCATTGGCGTTCTTCATGCAGTCTAGGTACGAGATGTCGTAGTAGACTATGTTCTGGTTGGGCGAGACCCCCACGACCGTGTACTCGAACTGCATTGGCTGCAGCATATCTTCCGCTTTGGCGACCTTGAGCGAAATTCCTCCCTCCGCACACTTGCGCATCTTCTCCGTGTACGTAGACTTGGCTGCAATGAGCTGACGCTCTTGGCCGGGATCGCAGCTTGGATTACCCGCGGACAAGATGTACACGGGGTAGTCGCATGAGTTGACAACAGACGCAGAACCGGCGACTGGCACAACGACCTTGTAAGGATTGCCGTTGCCGTTGACCGAAGCTCCAAGTACCACAGTAGACGAGTCAGGCGAGGGCAGTACACTAGACAGTGTAGCTAGGGCAGCTGGGCCAGCAGGGGAACTGGCCGATGACGCGTCCTTGGGCGGAATCTGTTTAATGTCAATGGGCACCGGAAATAACAAGTCTGGAAACTATACCGTAGTCGTTGACGTAGGAAAAGTGCTTGAAGAAACGCCGACCGTGACCGTCTGATAGACGACCGTCGTGACGGTGACCACCTCTTGACTGACTGCTCTGCGCTCTACTCCATGTCCATGTCCATGACCGTGATGGGCGGCCGTGGTGAGCATGGCCATAAGGAGCGTCGCAATGATAGCTGTGAATCGCATGGTTGCTGTTGAATGTTTCTTGCAGATCTGGAGTGAATGGGGTGACAATACTTGCGTGCTGTGGTTGTGTCGGGCGTTCGAGTGTTTGGTGTCGCGTGTTAGGCAGAAGTGATCGTGTGCGTGTGTGTTGGCTTGTTGTTGTTGTTGTTGTCGCTCGGAGTGCTATTTGTACTTGCGCGGAGTCAAAGTGAAGACGACTCATCCTCCCCACGTCGAACGGGTTCCGCCGTACCGCTGACTGGAGGTGGTGAATGGGAGTATGACCGCTGAAGTGGACAAACGCTCCGAACACCAAGCCATCTCCGCGTCTCCGTCACACGCACGTGCGGCCTGTGGTGACTTCGCGCGTGCAATCGAGGCTTTGGTGGAAGTGTATAACAGTGAAAGGGGCTTAATGCTAGACTTGAAATGAAGTGAAGTGAGGGTATTGACAAGCTACATGTGACAGAACTCAATATGATATACAGGAACTCTGGAAATAGTTTATAAACAAACGCCGCCAGCGCCGGGCTTATGCAAAAAAAGAGCGGATTATGAAGAGGAACTTTCCACCGGCCCAAGCGGAATGGATGGATGTGGGTCTTTTCTGCTCTGCGGGTAGCAAGAGTACATAAAACTAATGACTGTCAGCCTGTTTTTCTTCGTGAACATAACCATTGATTGACTTACTCATCATAGCCTGTCCAGCCCACACATTTCCAGCAGTTGAACAAGCCGGTCGGGTCATACCGCTTCTTCACATCCAAAAGATGGTCATAGTTGGTGCCGAAGAACGTTTGCTGCCAATTTTCCTCCATCCAATCACCTTCATTCATGTAGCATCCCCCATCCGGCGTGATCGCCTTGAGTGGCTGGACTGAAGCGGAAATTGTGTTCTGTAGGCGGATGCGCGCCGTAGGCGGTGTTTTTGTTGTCCAGGCCGCACCCATGACCACATGCCAGAGCGCATCTCTCATTGCAGGGTTCACGCCAGTTTTGCTGTTATCCGCATGATTATTGGTACCGGTCGCGTACAGCTGGGCACTTCCGCCGCCCTTATTCGAGTAAGAAAACTGCATTGCGGTGACCACGGCGTTCACTAGACTCTCAATGTTGTTTGCTGAAGTGAACATTTCCTTAGGGATGAGTCGGCCTGCCTCCATGATACCAAGTCCAACAGGTCCGTTTCGAGAGATCTCAGGTGTCTCGGTGAACTTATGCCAGTCCGAGAATTGCTTAAAGCTGTAGTACGTGTTCTCTGAAACATTGAGCCCAGGGTAATTGGTGAGGAAGTCGTGCCACTGCGAAGTGATAGCCTTGATTGCCTCGGTGTCACTTGAAGGCATGATCTGAAGAGATACCATATGATCGGGAAGGATAAAGTTATAGCCCGCAATGCCGTGCTCTCCGAACAATGTTTGGTTCGCGGCGAGCGCGCCGATAATGTCGCGATGAATCTTGGACTCAGCGATATCATCCGGCAACGGAAACTTGGCTTGGAAGCTGTAAACGTTGAGTGGCACTGCCGGATGAAGTTGGAACTTGTACGATGTGAGAACAGCATAGTTGCCACCTCCGCCTCCACGCATGGCCCAAAAGAGGTCCGGATCGTTGCACTCGTTGATGGGGCGTTGTTGGCCGTCCGCAGTGACAACCTCGAACTCGACAGCTTGATCGACCATGAGACCATAAGCGGGTCCCAAGGGGCCGTGACCACCACCTTGACCGAAGCCTCCAGCAATGCCGACGGAGCCCACAGCACCTACAGTCACTAGCATACCGAGAGGTTCGAAGAACTCCCAAGCTTCTTGTGCCTGAATCCCTGCACCAATTTCACCAATGTTCTCGTAATTGGCCTTGCAACCTTTAGGTTGGAAGGTCTTGTGATACTTGGCGTCCTTCAGGTGATGTGTCCAGAGAGCTAACGAGTTGGCTGCGCTTGAACGTCCGAAATAGTCGTGTCCTGTATTCTTGATTGAAAGGCGTACACCGTGCTTACGAACGAAGTCTAATGTCTTGCTGACATCGTCTGGTGTCCGCACTTCGACGTGGTACGTCGACATTCTTCCCAAGGAACACGTGCCCGAGACAGGCGATGCTGGGTTGAAGGAGTTGAGGGCGCACTGTGAAGGCCCGCATGTCTCCCAGTCTAAGAATTCCATGGTTCCGTATTGTGCAGTTCGTGAGACGCCATCGCCGTAACTCTTTGCAACTTTTCGACATTCCTCACTGGAAGGGTCGGAATAGCAAGGTGCAGCCCATGGTACAGTCAGACGTAGACGGCCATTGATCGTCTGATTGAACTCGTTCCACTGGCTCGAGGACGGCCAGCAGGTCTGACCCGGAACGCATGTGTAGTTTATGGATGCCGAAACGTCCTGCACTGGCTCAGTCTTTCCTATATTCGTGTCCTGCAGAGCATGGTGACGGTACAAGACATAGCATCCTAATAATGTCGACCAGAAAAGTGCTGTAAGAAGTGATGTCTTCACCGGATTGTTTGAATTCCGGAGGCCGGTCAGTGTCCTGCCTGTGTGTGGTCTGTTGTTGCTGTTCGCTGTTTCGATGTGTACAAACTTCTCATCCAGTAGCGATTCCCGCTCGTTCGGATCCATGCTGGCGGATTCCAATAGACTGGTCAACAGATGAGATTATGGTACGTGCACGATCTTATTATCCCTACTTTCTGAATCAATTGTACCTCGAAGTGCGTATGATGAAGAATTTTGTGCTGAGTAGAAGAGAAGCGTCCACGATGCGACGACATCTTCTATAAGCCAAAGCCCGCTCGGCAGCGCCACAAGCTAATTCTTCTACATGATAGCGAAGTCCATCAGCTAAATGTACACTCAGCTCGCGGTATCCCGTATTTGGGCAATGGCTCAGCATCTCTACTCAGCCCCAAGTCCCTGGCATCTTTAGTCTCGCCAATCACGGCGTGCAGCGGACTCGAGAACCATCGCTTTCGTCCCGTCATCGACATCGCCGTAGAGAAGATGGAGTATGGTAAGACACCACCTCAGTTCGCGTCAGGCAGAAGGCTCGGCTTATCTCTAGATGGGAAATGGGCGGATGCGGCGGCGTGGAACGTGAATGCAGGTAGCGAACAGGAGTGTCGCGTTGTGCAGAGGTTCGTTCGTCGCACAGCCCCCACGCGTTCGGCTGCTGGCGCTTAAATGTTCGTATTTTAGTCTTGGGTGCGCCTTGTATGCCTGATAGCGGATGGGGGCTTGGGGCCGCTTCTTTGCCTGTGTGACCGCCGGAGACTCTCGGCTATAGCGAGGTATGATGTTCTGTCGGTGAGAGTGGTGTCATAAAGCAAGTCAATGACGCACGTTTGGAAAGGACGAAGGTCCCTCAACGTCCAATGCGAGTCATATACGCGGTAAGGCAACAGAAATCCCTCTGCCTTTCTTCACCGGCAAGCTGATGCTTTTGACAAGACAGCTGAGTTTAGAGTTTTTGGCTGAGTATTTCTGCACGGTGGTAGGCTTCATGTCCGTTCAACGTCCTTCTCATGGACTAATTCATACTTGTATCGTCCTGCGTAACGCGCGTGACCTCATGCTCGACGTCGCCTACTTTAGAGTCATGTGGAATATTGGGTCGTGAAAAGACGGCACACGTCTCGCTACTTTGTTGCGTCCTTTTGCAGTCTTCTCGACTCATACCTCCCTTCCTACACAGCCTCATAGACCATCCCAGGTAGGTCTGGAGAAACTTCAATCATGAGTTCCCCTTAGCACGTGTTTTTGACTTCCATCCCATTCACCATTGCTCTAACAAAGCCCATACTAGAAATGATCTTTTCTATACGATACCATGCAATTGTAATCTGCGTAGGTATTTGTAGGTTCACCGTGTAGGTCAGCCGCTCTGTACTTGCATGGCTCGACGCTGCCTCCCGTAACCAGAAAATCTTGGGTATATCCGCCACATATTTCATCAACTCCCATCTCCATCCCACTCTAAGCTCTCAAAAAGGTTTCGCCGCCTTCCTCGCCTCTCCCTTGCCCGTGACCGGATCCCTAAACTCCTTCCAACTAACGGGAAACATCAACCTCCCCTCCTCGCTCCTCGCCATGACAACCCCCAATTCATTCCGATCAGTGCTAATATAGTAATTGCTCTGATCGCCCAGACTAATCACGCTGCCGCGCACTAGATCGCCTACACGAAAACTCTCTTCAATCCGTATCTTGTCTTTCTCCGTGGCGCGTATGTCTTCCCGGCGAATCTGGCCCTGAAAAGCTTCGCGGCATACCGTGTCGTTCACGACGAGGATCTCGGCGCTGGCGAAGCGCGGTCCGAGTCGGGTTATTCGGCATAGCACGATGGAGTCGACTTCAGGGAGGATTGTGCCGCCGCCGCCTGAGCCGGTACCGAGGATGCCTGGGTCGGTGGATGTGGAGGGGCGGGATATGGAGAGGAGGGGCGCGAGATTGGATTTCGAGGCTGAGGAGGGTTGTGAGGATCGTGGTGAGGATACGACGGGTCCGGCTATTGAGGCGTAGATTTGTGAGTCGTGGATGTGTGTTCCGGGGCCGGGCAGGTATTTGTCTGTGTGGCCGAGAAGTTGCCCTGGTAGGGCTATGGAGGGGAGTGCCATGGTGGTATGGTGTCGCGAAAACCTGGGACCGGTACTTCGGTATGAAAAATGCAGTAATTGACTGGCAAGAACAATTGCGCAACTCGACTATGCTCAAGTTCTGGATTATGTCGTTGGACTATGTTTGTAGTAGTTCTTGTTTAGCGGGTGACTTTTTGGTTCGGAAGAGCTAGCTCGCCTATTCTTGCGTCATCGCTTGGACTTGCCAACAACTACCATCATTCCAGCACATACCAGATACAATTAGGTAGACACTTGTAACATTCCGATACTTCGATAAGACACTACTTGATCGCGGGGCCATAATCGCTCATCTGACGCGAGGTCCGCCCAAAAAGCAACCCTCCAATGCTCCAAATCTTACAAGTCCTTCCGCAAACACAAAGCAGGAAGAACGCCTTTTGTACCCATCCCATATGTAGCACATTGCTCCAATCGCCGAGCCATGCATTCCCACGCAAGAAAATCATACAAGTCATTCGCTCATGGTAACGTTCCGATAGAAGACGCGTCCGATTTGTCCTTGGTGAAGGTTCATCCGCGACCCTTCAGTCCTGGGTCTGACTCTGCGGTCCGGCGACTAAACGGCCTGGTAGAGGAGAAGCGGCTCGCCAATGTTTTCTATCTCGGGAATTGTGCATTTCAAGTCAAACGCTTTTGACAGCACGATCTTGAAGATCTATACAGGATCAGCTGTGGCTTTGAGTGACTAGTAGTACTTGCTCACCTTCTGCACGTTGATACTGTGACTAGTACTGCTGAAGATAAGGCTAGCCTTCATTGCTCTTGCGAAGCGTTTGGCCTGCTCGACGTTAGCGAAGCAAGACACATATAAATATGTGGGTTCGTACCTGATTTGAGATCTCCTCTTGTTCTTCCCGGGGGAAGTTGACAAAGTGATCATACTTTGTGCCGACCAAAAATGGGATGGCAGTCTTGTTGAAGCCTCGTCCTTGCCTGTACCACTCTTTGATCGAGTTTAGGGTGCTCTTACGAGTCAAGTCGAACATGAAGAGTATAGCGACGGCATCGTTGCAAACCAAGGGCAGCATGTTGACGAACTCGCGCTGACCTCCCAGATCCCAAATGGAGAAGGTAATCTCCGTGTTTCTGATCGAAATGGTCTTCTCCATGAAATTGACACCTGTAACTGTGTCAGAACCACGCCTGTGCCAATGCACGACCTCACTTACCCAGCGTCTGAATGTAGTCCTCATCCCAACTGCCCTCGACATATTTGACCATGAGACTCGTCTTGCCAATTTGCGCGTCTCCAACCATGCCGACCTTGATGACGACGCTGGCATTCTTGTTGGCTGCCTCCTGCTGCTGCTGCTGTTGTTGCGTAGCTCGTTGATTCTGGTCCTGATAGGAGTTTGACCTTGAGCCGCTTTCTGAGTTGGGGTAGCGGCCCATCTGCGAGCTGGGCCGCGAGTGCGATTGGCCCATGTGTGTCTCCTTGCTGGCATCGTAGTAGGTCTGTCGGGGAGGGGTGTCGGCGTCCGAGGGCGTGTTGAAGCGCGAGCCGTTGTGAGTGGTGTATTGGTATGCGGTGTCAGAGTAGGAGGTTGATGGTCTGTGAGGCTCTGGAGCAGGCGAGTAGCCATTGTTGTTCTGGCGGAAGTCGGGCAGCGGTGCGATGGTCGAGGCGGTGATGGTCGTGTTCATGCTGTCGTCCATGTCCATGGTCTGGTCCATGTGTTTCTGTGCCTCGGGATGTGCATGTGCATGTGCATTTTGATGTTGTTGATGGACTTCCTGCTGGTGTACTTCCTGCGGCTGAACGTCCTGCTGGTGCACTTGTTGGTGGTGTGTCGGTTGCAGCGGGACCTGCTCATCGCCGGCCATCGGTTGAGCAGCGAACTGCTCTGGCTGCATCTCCATGGCGAGAGAAGGGTATGATGTGTGTGTACGCGCTTGACTCGAGGATTCTGCCATGTCTGGGATGTCCTGGGCTGGGCGAATAGGAGGGGAGGAAATGCCCGTGTTGCGGTCGGTGAGGCCCCCGCTGCAAGGTGAGCTGAAAGCGCGCACGCGTCGAGATGGGCGATGATCCGAGTCTATGGGAGAGGCTTCGTGTCTGGACGCGCAAGGGAAGACATTCAGCAGCCCCAGGACTGCTTGTAGTGCTTCAGGGATGAATTATAATTATGGTTGGCCCAGCATGGAGGTACAGCTGGACATTGGCTGGATTATGGCAGGTGTAGCGCTGGCGTCTCCGTCCAAGGCACGTCGAGGGGCATTCTCGCCCGCTAGTCGATTGCGGCAAAACCAAAAAGTTGATAGTGGGGAATTTCACATTTCAGTGCCCGAAACTTTTTTGAACCTTTTACAACACACCCAAGCCGCCGCATATACACACCAGAAAAAATGTCAAAGCGCCCCGCAGATATCGAGCAAGAGCAGGAGGCTATCAAGAATGGCGACCGTCCCATGGAGATTGACCAGGACGAGGCGGGAGATTTCGAGGACGAATTCGAGGATGAGTTCGAGAGCGAGGATGAGATATTCGAGGCAGGCGTAGACGGAAGGCCAGACGAGGAGCGCGAGGCAGAAGAGAGAGAAAGTAAGCAAGTCCAGGTCCTCATTCTCCGTTCTGCGCATCCTAATTGTGTGTAGATGGCATGGACCTTGATCAAGACACTTTCATACCCGGCCGACACAAGCTCTCCCCAGGCGAAACGCTGAATCCCGATCTTTCCACATACGAGATGCTGCACACATTAGAAGCGCCATGGCCCTGCCTGAGCTGCGACATCATTCCAGATAGTCTAGGCTCAGAGCGCAAGACATACCCCGCGACCGTATACGCAGTGGCAGGCACTCAGGCAGCGCGAGGGCGGGACAAGGAGAATCAAATCATGGTCATGAAGATGAGCAGTCTATCGCGCATGGAGAAGGAGGATGAAGAAGAAGACGAGGACGACTCGGATGATGAAGCCTCAGATCCCATTCTAGAGACAAAGTCGATACCACTGACAAGCTGCACCAACCGCATACGAGCACACCAAACTCCACAAAGTACATCGGCGAAACCGCCCACGACCCTCACAGCCGCCATGACCGAGTCGGGCCAGGTCTTCATTCACGACGTCACACCACACCTCACAGCATTCGACACCCCAGGTACTGTCATCACGCC
>Ga0181474_100016_pt2 | contig 14373 bp, 4 predicted proteins | sample In3P11_FD_119092 | JGI IMG/M metagenome (GOLD analysis project Ga0181474, IMG submission 119092) | Clean room microbial communities from NASA Spacecraft Assembly Facility at Jet Propulsion Laboratory, Pasadena, California, USA -... ... | reverse complement strand
CGTGGTGTTGCGGAGCGAGAAGTCGATGGTGTGGTGGTTCATAGTCCTGATGGTGACCTGCGGGCCAGAGTCCGAGGTGTCGAGGTTCTCACCATAGGGGTCATAGTTGAAGCCGTCCATGTTGGGCGGTTTTGTTGTGTTGATGATGGGTGAGGTTGTCGCAAAGTAGTGATCTAGAGGTATGTTCAGAAGCGCGTGTTTCGAAAGTCGCGACGCTAGGAGGCGGCTGATCCCGTGTCTGCATAAAACATAAACCGTACAGCCAGCAATAACTTCACTTCACTTCGAGATTCTTTTCATCACGTGAGATCACATGAAACGCTTTGTGTCCGTATTGCATCTCATATGCTGGGACTCATATGACGACGTCTCACATCTCACGGAAGCAAGGTTGCTCCTATCGTCAATGATACCAGCGCCTGCTACTGCTACAGGAAAGACTCGAGACCACTCTAAGAGAACGCGTGTGGCCCCAATTTCATGTATTCCAATCGGCGAAGAAACCGTACTCTTTTCCCCCGTCAGCGCGCCATCACGTTCGCTTCTTCGCGGGCAACCCGTGGAGCCGCACAGGAAGCGGCAGCGGTGCGCTGATTTCTTATGTAGGGGCTGATGGTGCTATCAAAGGACATCGTGACAACGCATGCTTGAATGAGGGCGAGAAGGCGATGTAAATATGTTGACTACGCCTCATTCGGTGGGGTTTTGCCTATTTGTGTCGCGCACAAGAAGACAGTGATGATGCTTAGGGTTGGGGTTGGGGTAACTCGCTTGTGGCCAGCATCAAACAGAGTACACCTTGCGAACGTCAAGTCTCACTTGGATCTTGTTTACTGGCTGGATCACCCTCTTTCCGACTCATCCGTAGTATGTGCAATGCGCTGATTCATCAGCATAGCCGGGTGCGAACGGAATGAGGCTGTATTCGTGAAAAGCTAGGCTGAGGACTGTGACGAGCTTGAGCGTTACCATTCGAGTCAAACAAACGGTACCGGCCTTCTTCCCAACCACGATTCGTGTAGAAGTAGGCCTCTCTGCAGTCAGCGGCGACCGGGATTGCAGATATGCCTTTCAAGTTTACTCACGCACCTGAAGCAGATACATCCATGGCGTAAGCGCAATACGCAAGCAAAAGCACTTGTGATCACCTGAGCGATACTCAAAGTACATGGAGAACGAAGGCAATCAGCCAAGTGAGCGAACTATGACGAGATAATGCATACAAGACTTTTATCTATCCTACACCATGCAACCCCATCATCTATACGCAATCAAGTCAAGGAAAGTAACGACCACCGAGAGCGATTAGCTCGATCGGGTCTACGCAATGCAAACGCAGAACATTGCCACTCTGCTGATGGCGCGCAACTGTATGCAAAGCAAAAGAGAGGAGAAAATGAGATCATGACAACAGGGTTGTCACATGCATCAAGGCCTCTCTACGCACCAGAGTATGGACGAACGCCCCTGTTGTCGTCGTCATCTTCAGGCTCAGCTGGAGGAGGCGGCTGGTGGTAAGTCTGGCCTGGGCGAGCAGTGTTTTCGCCACGGCTCTCGCCGCGGCGGTAAGGGTTGCTGCTAGACTCGCTACGACCGATCTGGGACATTTCGATCGGCGAAGCGGTGCCCTGGATAGGTGGCAGCGGAGACTGGAAAGCGGAAGGCTGCGTCTGACTGCTGTAGGACGTCTGCTGATTGTACGGGTAAGATTGGCCTGCGCTGGGGTTGTAGAGATAGTCTTGGCCAGAGGAGTATGCGCCTGGTTGCTGGTCACTATAGCCAGAGCCGCTGGGCTCGTTGATAGTCGGGATGGAGGGCCCAGTCCATGCTGCGTTGCTGGTGCTGGCGTGGCGTTTGCCGCGCGAGGAGCCGCGACGAAGTAAGTTGCGGACCTCCTCGACATCGTGACTGGGACGACGTCCGCCAGGATATGTGTTGTTGTCTTCTCTACCGTCCCTGCCGGATGTCCAGGCCTGGTCACGCACGAAATCGTTTGTTGGGTTGCGGGCGTTCAGGTCATCGATCACCTTAGCCTGACGATTGGAGAGTCCGGCTGCGCGGTTCTCTCCGGCCGTGTCGCTGGATGCTTCTTCGCTCTTGGGAGGAGGGAAGAGTCTTGCTTGGTCTCTCTCCTTAGCTGCTACCCTGGCGGCCTCTTTGGCGTCAGCATCTGAGATGGTAACAGAGTAGCCAGGGTTAGCTGCGCTGCCCGCAGCATCCAGACCACCACCAGGACCGTAAATCGGGACCGCCCTCAGAGCGGATACAAGCGCGCACATGAACTTGCTGCGACGGGCAGCCCTGAGGGTCTCGTTAGCCCAGTTGCCCTTGTGCTTAATCTGGACTTGAATTTCCAGCTTGCTCATGTCAGTCGTGCCAAGGATCTCGATGTTCATGTCCGGCTGGAAGTCTCTGCTGTTGTCCTTGTCGGTGACAAATTTGTTGAGCTCGTCTCTGAGCGTCTGAATATCATCGAAAGTGGTGTCGAAAGAGACAAATACGGAGTATTCCTCCATCATGGCGTGACTGCGACTCAAGTTCTCAATCATCAAAGTGTTGAGAACAATGTTAGGAATCTGAACGAGACCGCCAACCTTTCCGCCATTTGCACGGCGGAAGATACTGAAGAGCAGACTGATGTGTTCCACAGTATACTGGTCGGCACTGATGTCCACGCGGTCGCCGATGTCGTAAGGGTGCTTGACGAAAAGGAAAATGCAGCTACCGAGGATCTCCTGGGTAGTGGCGGCAAAGACGAAAGAAAGCGAAAGCAAGGCGGTACCGGCAGTGGCCAGGGTTGTGACAAAGCTCTGGTTGAGGAAGGCCACGAAGATGAAAACAACCGCGATAAGGACAACGGTGCAAAGCAGTCTGTCCAAAACAGTGATCGCTTGGTCGACGTCGTGCATGCTGGAAGAGATCGATTTGCGCTCGCGGCTGAACTCAACAACGGCTACGATCATCTCGTCCAGCGAGATGTCACCGTTAGCGTCGTTGTCGATGGCAACGAACGCCTCCTCAGCCTGCTGCCTCTTGTTCTCGCCAAGCACATCAAGGAAGTCCTCCTGCACCAAGGCATCGCGATCTTCAACCACGAAGGACATCCAGATACGACGGGCAAGCGCTTCGGAGGTACGCTTCTTTTCCAAGGCTTCAATGACAATGGAGTGAGCGCTGTTAGAGTTGAACACCTCCTTGCCAGTAATCTCGGAAGCCACGTTACCCACTGCTGCACTGATCTTGTCACCAACGCGGCCCACATTCCGCTGAAGCATGCGCATCGGTGTTTGAGACCCAGAACGATTGTGGGATTTCTTGCCGCTAGCCATTTTCAGGTTCAACTGATCAGCGATGATGGAGTCCTCCTCAGCAAACTCGTTGCAGTAGGCAGGGAACATCTGTCGGGAAGCATCGTAGAGCAAGCTCAGCAGGTAGATGTTGTGCTTAGACGCCTTGATGCGTGCCGTGAACTGTTTGCGGTGGTAGTTGATCGAGATGAGTTGGATGATGAGCTTTTCAGCCAAGAAGATTATAGCAGCCACTGTGAATGCACCAAGGACCTGTTGCACAATGTTCTCCCACTCATCCGGGGTCTTCGGATCCCAGTCACCTACGTACCCTTCCGGCCGAGGAAGGTTGCGGCGGATCGGGTTCTGTGTCATGATAGGCTTGAAAGTTGCTAGCGATGTAACAGTCCAGCCTACCAGACTGAGAGGAATCTCCAGGGCGCGAATGACCAGCGAGTATTTCCTGATACCAGAGTTGACAACACCAACGAGCAACTGGAAGACGTATGGTAAGAAGTGGGCCACGATCTTGGAAACCCACAGACTGCACCACACAATCTCAACCCAGATGAAAAACCACCTTAAGCGAACCCTTCCAATGGTAGGATTTTCTGTAATGGGTGGTCCTCCAACAATGATGGGAATCGCGAGGAGAAGTGCCAAAGGCGCCACATAAAGCATATATCTTGTGATAATGCTGAAGTTCAAAATCTTGGTGTAGATTTTGCCCATCACTGTGATTGTATCCTGCTCTCCATCGTATCCAAGATCTCCAGGCTTTTGTAATGCTGCTGGCCCACGGCGACGGCCACGAAATAGGCCATGATGCTCTTGTGCGGTGTCGTCCTTCAGAGGCCCATACGCTGGGTTGTCGCTACGAGTACCGGGCGGAATCCCGCTAGACGGGACTTGCTCGAGAGGTATGTCGATGGTGGCATCGTTCGGATGGTGCGCCATGTTGTCGGCAGACCCGTCGTGAGGGATAGTCTGGTAGCGATCGCGGGAGAAGCGTTTATGAATGGATTCTCTAGGCGAGAGTGGCATTTGCTTTACAGGCCGTGACGGCCAAGCGAGTGGCAGGGGGGCTTGAGCAAATGATGCTGATGCGCAGACAATAGAACAATAGGAAAGAGTAAGTCAATGGTAGTGAATGGAAGGGAAGAAATGGCACGCGAGTCTTGGTCACGCAGGGTGAAGAGGCCGTTTGCTTGTGCGGTCACCGATGGCGTGTCGCAGCGCCTGTCAAGGGTCGTGAAAGTGGAGAAAAAACGACGGCGCGTAGGTAAGCGGCACCGATATGGCAACAAGACTGCGATTGGGTTGTGCAACGCAGCTAGACTGTTTCACTGGAGCGGTCTGCCCACATATAGCTGGCGTGCCGGATGGCAGCTCACAATGCAATGTTGCATGCTGAGAGGCTTGCGATGCCGGTCGAAGCTGTCCCAAAATATGCAGTCCAGAACTTCACAGACCTCGGTATTCGATCGACGGCTAGCACTTCCTAAAGACGATCGACGGTCCGTTCCTGAATCTAAAAAGGGGTTCAATCAATCGAAGAAGAGCCCTAATGCGGCGAAAACCATCAAGTAAAAATAGCCGACAAGGCTACTGTTGAACACAGCATCTGTGAATAGCTCGCATCAATGAACGTGCAAAAGTGTGTGGCTCGGATGCCTACCCTCGATGGCTACAAGACCGCTTTCAATACGCCTAGGAGATCGACCACAAAATCATGTTATGCTTCGCGAAAAGTTTTGACACGTCTCCTTCCCCTGCCATGCTGCAGGTCCGCGCGGCTCTTATGCACAACTGACGTTAGCGGCGTAGGGCGGTTTCCAACGGCTCCGGCACAAGGCAGGAGACGGTACTGGAAGCCGAACAACTAAGTTACATATCTGAAGATACGTTTGGAGATCGAATGAGAAGGTTTGGTTCGCCTCAACACTGATTGCATGAATTTCGCACGAAGTTATCGCGTTCCCATGTGCTAGACGGGGATTCTCCAGATCTTCTGGGATGTGTGATCTGTGACTTGGGGTTTCACGGGGGTTTGCATCTTCGATTTCCGGGCCGAAGGACCATCACTGCTCGGACCAAATACATGACTTGCTCTTCGTTCAACTTTCTTGGCCTCAGATGCCGCCGCCATCATCAAGCGAGCTAATCGTAAATACGCACTCTTCCAAGAACTTCCCTCGCTTACAGGAATGCACACCAGCCAATGTACATCTGACACAAATTCCACGGATCGGCTGCGTCGCGAATCAGAGCATCCGCATAACCCTCCACGCTCAAGGGAACCATCTCTTTCTTGTAGTAGCCCTTCAGCTTGTTCTCAACACTGTCAAGAATTTCCTGTGGCGTCTCCGGCACGCCTTCTGTGTGCCGTTTCTTCTTGCCGACAAAGTCCGTTGTGGGATCGTACAAAAACGTTTCCAGAATGGTGTTCAGGGTGTCCTTGTTCTGACGCAGCAACCCGAGAGTGAGTTCCGATGAGCGGCGGAAAGGACCCTCGTAGCCATACGGGCCCATGGCGTCGACCATGTTGTGCGTGAGACGGAACGGCACGACTTCTGGCTTCTCGAAAGTGCTGCCCTTGTCGAACAAGCAGTTGAAGTCAACGTGGAAGACGCCACCCGTGCTTTCTTGAAGCAGGATGTTCTCGCCATGGCGGTCACCTAGACCAAGAACGTGACCGGTCATAGACATAACAGCGGCTGTGCGGGCGTAGCGAAGGCGAGCATTGAACCAAGTATCTGGTTGAGGATAGACCTCAGCAAACCATTCGTGCAAGACCGCCGGAAACTGTGATTGCACTTTGTCCCAATATATCTTACCACCGTCGACGGGGTTTTTCTTGCACGCCTCGTTAAGGTCGTTCCTGATCTGCCCATAGTTCGGTCGGATGCCCTTGCGCCCGTAGATTTGCAAGAGAATATCTCGGATAGGTTTGATGCCCTCGACCCATTCGAGGATGCCGGACTCCTCGCTCAAAGGTGTGACGGCGTATGTCTTGATGTATAAGCGACGTTTGCTGGCTTCGGCATCACGCTTCAGGGCCCTGTTGATGACGCCGTTGAATTCCATCAGACGTTGGTCTTTGCGAAGGTCGTCTTTCGGCTTGCACAACAGACCATATGTCTTGCCGTCGGATCCCTTCACTGTGACTTTCTTGGGCCTTTGTAGGGAGCTGAGAACGAGCACACCATCCTCGAACGACTGGATCGTGATCTTGTCGTGCGCAAAGGCTTTGTGTGCATAGCTTCTGATGCGTGCGCTATCTGCACCAGATGGCATGCTGGCAGTCAAAGTCGTCTCCAAGGGCACGACTAGAGCGCAAGGCGCAAGTTTGTGGTTGAAGCCCAAGTCTCTGGAAAGACTAGCGTGTGACTGTCTTCCTTCAACTGGTGCCTCGGACGCCTGCAGAAGACCATCTGACAGCCTTTGTCCCGAAGCGATCATCATTCGCAGGTCTATTGCGTTGCTGTCATTCTTCGACTTCAACTTCGGATCTCTGAGTCTGTTGATGATTTCAACGGCTCTTTCGTGGCGGACTCTGTCTGTCGCTTTAGACACAGCGAGCAGACTCCATAACGCTTGACTGGGATACGTCGATGCGATTTTGGCGATGACCCCTGAGAGCTCTCTCCAAACTTCCAAGTGAGGGTGGCTGATACGAGACAGCATCTGCGGCAGAGCTTGGTAGAAGATGTAGGGAGGTACGCGGTCGAAGTACTTCCTCACCTGTTTGTTGCACATCGTCAACGCTTTGGAGCGCTTCTCGAACACGTCCTGACCCTCGTTCCTATCTCTTTTTTGGGTGGACAGTCCAAGATCGAGCCAGAGCGTCAAGATCTTCGGAATGGTTTCGTGCCAATACTTGTTACCGAAAGGTATGGATCGCAGAAGGTTTTCGACTACGAGGCGAGGGAGTTCACCGCACAGCAGCTGTGAGCTCTGCTTCGATTTTGGCTGTGCTTTCTCTACCTCAAGCAACTTGTTGTAGTGCTTTCCGAGGTAATAGTGACCTTTCTCCCACCGCTGGAAGGTCTTTGCAGCGTACTGGTATCTTGCTGTCATGTCTTTGGTCTGTGTTTGGCCAGAAGCGTCCAGCCACTTTGAATGTAGAAGATGAGCCTTGGCCAGCAACATGTTTTGCTTTTGACCTTCGGTCGCAGCGCTCCTGGCTTGCATGCTGTCCGTGTCCATGCTCTCGCTCTCCTCATCAAACACTGCAGACCTGATCGCGCCCTCAAGAATTGAGATGGCTTGTCTTCCATGCCCGTCACGCCAAAGCAGGCGCGCTTCCTCTAACTTCGCCGCCTTGTCGCCGCATTCATATGCTTGAAGAACTGCATTGTAAGCAGCCTCGGTGTTGCCAGCCTTGCGAGCCAGCCTGGCGGTCGTGAGCCACAAGGAACCCATCTGCGATTCGGTAAAACGTCCATGGCTCCTAAACATGGCTCTTCTTATGCCGAGAATGCTCTGCTTGTCCGAGATGTACGAGCCGACGGCATTCAGGCGTTTTTCGAAACGTTCAAACAAGACTGCCATTTCCTGTGGGGTATCATTGACTCCCGCCGTGAGTGCCTCGATCTCAGTGAGCATGTGCAGGCGTCGTAGCTCGGCATGGCAGCCGTGCAGAGAAGTGCCGGTGGCAGCGGACATGCTTGTGGTGACTGCTCTACGCATGGACGTAACGTATTCCATCACTCGTGCAGGGTCCTCGGCATTGGCAGCTTGAACAGCATGCCCGATGCAAACGTTGAAATCGTCAACCAGAGTCTCTGGAGTAATGGCAAGCTGTCGATCTAAGCTAGCTGAGTCGCCAATCATGTAGCAAGCTTCAATAGCCGCAGGAAGTAGGGTAGGCAAAGTAGAGATTGACTCCTTGCTGGATGAGCCGATGGCCAGGAAGCTGTCAGCATACCGTAAGAGTGGAGCGTATCGGCCAGTCTCGCGTAAGCATAGCAGCAGACTTGACTGCAATTCCTCATCATTTGGGCACTCTGCTAGCTGAAGCTCGTACCAAGCTTGAGCGGCAGTCCATCTGCCAGACCTGGCGTGAAGAGTCGCTTGCTGCTCGTCGGACAAAATAGTCAGATGCGCAGAGATGCCTTCCAAGCCATCGGGCTCGTCGATCTGGGCGTAAATTTCAATGAGCCGGTTGTTCATATCGTCGTTAACACTATCACCAGAAGCCAGTGGGATGAGCGGGCGAGATTGGCGAATGTATTGCTCCCAGTTGAAAAGTGCTCTGGCGTATGTTCCGCATTCCATGGCCCTTGTGGCGACGAGGTCTGCCGGTATAGTAGCAAGGAAGCGCTCAATAGTCTCAATTTGGCCCAGGTCCTGGACTTCGTTAAAGTCGTTAGGCGATTGGCCAGTGCGGTAGGCGTTTGAACGAATATCGGCTACTGCTTTCTTCTTCTCACGTAGCCATACACACATGTAGTCCAGACTGTTGAAAACTGTCTCACTGCAGAGTCGGATGGTCTCCACCTCTGTCGCATTCGCCGACTGGCTTTTGAGTACAGCGGAGATCTCGTCTTGTATGCCCTTCGTTTCGGCCACTGTTCCTCCGAGGACAACATTTGTCAGGGCGTAGGGCAGTAGGAATGTTGCAATGGAAAGATCGTGACCGCGGATAATGCGAGCTAAAAGAGGGAACACCATCTTCGCGTTGTCGCCTTTCGCCTTCCACATCAGGTCGAAGACAAGAGTGCGAAGCCAGACTGAGTGATCGACCTTGCGAGAGAACCCAGGGTATGAGCGTTCGGAGGTAGATGTGGAAGCATTGCTTGTGACATAGCGCGAGGTCAGGAAAGGCGTAAGCGTGGTCCTCACGTGTTCGGGCATGTCTTGCCAGCGTTGCGCGACTGTAGTCCCCTGTGTAGCTCTCGGCCTCAGAGCTGTCGTGTCGTTAAACCCACAGAAACGGAGAAGCTCCTGCATGACATAGGCGAGGAAACCCTGGGCTCTTGCGTTGCTCACAGATTTGAATGCCTTGACTAGCACGTCTTCCAGCAGAACAACGACCCATTCCACTGTCTCGTCGGCCTTGTCGAAATTGGACATGACCAACAACGGCTTGGTAGGCTTCGACGCGTCGACACGATTGGGATCAAGGCATCCGATGAGTCCCAAACATTTCGCGCACAGCTCCGCAGCTTCATCGTTGGAGCTGGCCATTGTTGCTGTGGCGTCAAGGAGCGAACGAACAAGATCAGGCAACCATTGCTCAGGCTGCTCGCTTACAGCAGCATCATGCACCAGTGCTTGATGTGTGTCGAGGAATGGCACAAGCTCGCGCAGAGCTTGAATCACGACAACTGGACTCTCACCCTTCAGTCGTTTGGCGAAAGCTTTGAATCTGCCTTCAGGCGATTCTAAGCTCTGGAGGCGCTCGATTTCCGCACCAAACTTGGACAAAAGTGGTATGTGTGCTAGCGAGGGAAGTAGCATCACAATCTCGTTGATGGTAGTGTTGTGGTGTTTGATCATCTCCGCGATCCGTGTGTGAGTAAGTTCCTGCGTGTTTGGGGATAGGTGATCCCAGTATCTGATGACCAATGCAAATGTCTGATCGGCAATGAGAGCAATGTCTTCGCTTTCCAGATTTGGCAACAAGGAGAGCCACGCGGTCCAGGCTGTTTCGACCAAATCAGGTTGCTCAATGGCGAACTGGAGGCACGCGCGAATCTGTGGAAGGGCGATCGTGATCTCGTCTCTTGCCAACAGGACCATCTCCGATATTCCCCAAAGGCATCTCATCTTGTCGATCGTCCTGTAGATATCTAGAGTTGAAGCCAGTACCTGCGAGAAAATTGTCATGATGCCTAGCATGTGTACACCAAAGAACGCGGACAAGGTCTTGCTCGATTTGTTATGGGCTTTGGTCTGTCCAGGACGCCGTTCAGCCAGGTTAGCGAAGATGTTGAAGGCCTGGTAGGCTCTAGACTTTCTATCTTCTGATTGCTCGCCGATGAACTTCAGTAACTCGCAAGCAAGGAGAGTTGGGTCCGCTTGTACAAGTGTGTCAATATCTGTGGCGCGGAAACCTGGTGAGACATCCGTCAAGCACTGGAACGCAGCTTCTTCGGCGTTCATAACAGGTTGCGATAGTAGAAGCGTGAGGATCGCTGCCATGTTGGCTCTAGGCTGTAGACACACATCGTGCACGGTCACGTTCTCTCCTCTAGCGGTTGCCAGTCTCTGCAGGATATCCTTCTTTCGATGCAGTACGAGCGATGGAATCGTGTTCCGCTCGGTCATTATTAAGAACTGATTAACGTCCAGGCCCAGTATGTCACAGAGTTGTTGAGTCTTTTGTGGCCGCAAATGAATCTCCAAGACAACGGAAACCGCGATTGATGACCAGTATGGAGCGAAAAGTTTGGGAGCAGAGACGCCTTTACTCTGGGCTACGCTATCAATTTCGGCAAAGGCCAGTCCGCATACCAGCGAGTTGGTGTGACCGAGCAGGTCGACAAGTTGCAAAAGAGCCAGATTGAGTTCTTTGTCATCGCTGACAACCGCTACAGATCCCCAGGCAGCGATAAGTGTTTCAAGCTCGCTCGCGACATTGCGGTCGGAAAGGGTGCGAAGGCATTGAAAGGCAATCTGTCGGTTGCGGCTGAGCAGAACAGGGCCCAGTTCTTTGCGCAAAAAGATTGGCAAACATCGGCCAGCAGCTAATCTGAGCTCTCGCAATGAGCTCTGTAGCGAGCGCAGACAATGTTGTCCGAGTCTTGAAGTGCCGAGGTCAAGTAGAGATGGCTCAGTCGACACTTCAAGACATGCTTGAACGGTACCCATGGATACCACACGCAGGTGCTTACTCCGCTGGAGTTCAGGAGAATCTACCAGCTGAGAAACGGTCTGCAGCAGTATCGCATGTTCATCTCCCTGAGCAACAATTTCAGCAATTAGAGACCACACCACCTCCTGTTCCTTCTCATCCAGCTTGGCGTAGCGAATCGTTGCCAACTTCGGCATTGCAGAGAAATCAGATGCGCCTTCGCCTATAAGTAAGTTGACAAGGCGAATTCCAGGTTGCAGCTTCCGGCCAACAGGAGCGATTGGATCTAGCTTGCGTCGTTTCCGTGAGCTATTGCCGACAGGGACGGTACCGTCAATGTTAGCAAGACGCTGACAAGCAACCCACAGAGGCCTATCATCCATGACATTTTTATCAAGCAATGCTCGGCCAGAACCTTGTAGCGCGCCAGGCATTTGATCTCTCGGATGATCAAGATGTATGAGCCAAGCAGCGAGCACCGTGGTAAGCTCCTCTTCGACCCGGTCGCAAGTTTCGCTTTCAGCAAGTTCGATGATAGCTGGTAGCAGAAATTCAGCGCTCGACTTATGAAGCCTCAACACGTCAATGAGTGAGCTTGACATGGCGAGCTGCACTTTACGTGAGAACAGTGCTTGCTGACATTCAGTGGACAAGGAACGTAGCAGGTGTAACAGCGATGCATGCTTTAAGCCGTCGAGTAGCTTTACAAGTATGTCGTCCCACTTTCCACTCTTCTGCAGCAGTGGCCGTGTCTGTGTGGCAAGTCGTGAGACTCGCAGTTGAGTATCGTCCAGCCACCTAGGAGCTGCGCAGTCGACATCGATGAGAGTAAGAGTGAGCATGAAGGCTTGCTCAGCATTGTTGATCCGCGTCTGAGAGTCATGAGGTAACGCAATGGCGTTTTGTGACTCGGGCCACAGCTTTGAAATCCATCGAGCGGGAGGCAAGGCAACTGAGCCATCTCTCAAGAACGCGACTTGCGACTCCATAGCAACGACAACATCTCCAAGATGGTCAGTAAAGTTCAAATCTTAACTTAGAGGGTAGGACATACCGTCAACACACTCCCGAACAAGCTCCTGAACAGTAGCAGCAGACCGCCACAGCTTTGACTTGCTCAAGGCTCCGATAGCCGAGTTGATGAGTCCGGTAATGGGCAGTGCATCGCATTTTGGTCTTCCGCACAACGAAAACAGGCGAGCGAAAAGCCACAGAACGAGCGGTGGGCCATCCTGCCCAATAGGAGCGAACAAAACCTCCGCCTGCCTGACAATGGTAGCCTCAACAACAGCCAGACTGTCTTTCGCCTGCGGAATCAGCACATCGAGCTGTGCAAAAGGGTCATCGCGAGCAAGGACAGAAAGACCAGCTTCGACCACAACGCTGATAAGCTGCACATTGACGCCAATGTCGGTTTCCGGAGCGGCTGAAGGGTTGTGTAGGATTTCGTGCAAAAGTCCGGAGAAAGTTGCTTTCTCACCAGCTTGCTGACTCGCTCTGTTTGTGGTTTGGTTCTGGACGATTTGTGCTGCTAACGTTGAAGGTGGCGCATCGCCGTTGGTGTGGACTCCATTGGTGCGAGAGGCTTTCATATGAGGTCCATCGGTGTTCGCTCTGTTGAGCGTTGATGGGTGACGAGCCATGTTTTGCACATCTTCATGTCATTCCCTTGCGTTTCTCGTGAGTCGTAAAGTGATGTTTCTCGACTTTCGTCCGGGTAACTGTCGAAGTAGAAGCGCCGCCGTTCAAAGTTCTAAGTGAACGCGCTGGACGCGAACCCCGCGTCATGTGACGTGCCTAATCTGGACTTCGTCAGCGGTATAGGCGGCGATCTCCAAATCTCATGCGAACGGCATCTCTTAAAGTCCTTCCACGCCAACTTCAGCACCAAGTGCTCCCAATTCCCTTCAAAATGCCCACCTTCGGCTCCAAAAAGTACCGACCAAGCTCCTACGATGGCACCCTCCCAGCCCGCTACCGCCGCACCCTAGCCAAACACCCATTTGCGCTCTTCGGCCTTCCGTTCGTCGGCACAATGCTGCTAGGCAGTTTCTTCCTCACACCCGCGACGGCTTTACGCTATGAGCGCCACGACCGGAAAGTGAAAACAATGACCGAGGACGAGAAGCTCGGTATCGGCAAAGATAGGCGCAGGATTGATATGAAGGAGGAATACTACGTAAGTGTCTGCTCGTGCTGCAAATAGAAGGAGACCTGCTAGGAGAACGATTGGCTAATAGTGCTTTGCGACAGAAACTCGCAGCCAAAGATCTGGACAACTGGGAGCAGAAGCGGGTGAAGAGATTACCTGGCGAGCACGACGGCGTGTTGTGAGATTTGCATGCGAGCACGAACGGATTTCCTGGGTACATTGAGCGAAGGCGTTTGGCGAATACTTGGGTTGAAGGATTATTGAAGGCAAAATGTACTATATCAGCACGTCACGATGGCCATGCATCTGCTGCATTGTAAGTCTACGGACTGTTCCCAACTTACACATGCCACCAACACATCGAGTTGGAGTGACATCGTCTCTCATCGTCCAGAGAGGATATGCCGAGAGGATGTATCTTTAGCAACAGAACAAGACGTGAGATGAGGACAAAATTTGAATGGAACACAAAAGAGAGATTCATTTCCATGTCATAGCAGTAAGACCACCAACGGATCTACTCGTTACATCAAGACCGCAAACCAGCATAAACAAGAAAAAAGAAGAAACCACACTCAACTCCTCACACACCATCATTGTATGAATTTCCCATGCCGGCGTGACCTAAAGGCCTCGATCTTCATCTATCGGAACTCTTTCTTTCCGTTCGGCGCCACTTCAGGGCTGCCAACAACCTGTCGCGACTTGCGGCCCGACAGAACGTCAACGGTCTCGATCAAGTTGATCCAGTACTCGTTCTTGGGACGACGGTCCTTCCAGTCAGTCTCGTCGCGCTCAATCTTCTCCATGGGGTTGAACTTGACGCGCGAGCCACGCACACCGATGATGGCGCTGCTGAGAGGGTTCTCCATGATCTGCTCCTTCGTGCTGCCAAATTGGTCCTCGAGGTGCATGAGAGCCTTGATACCGAAACGGACGGCGCGGACGCGGTCCATGGGAGAGGGAGTGCCACCCTGCTGGACGTGACCGGGGACGGCGAAACGAGAATCAAACTTTCCACCGGACTCTTCCTTGATGATGTTGGCGATTGTCTCGGTCGAGTAGGTCTTGCTGGCCTTCTCGTTGCGGAGGATGATCTTGCCGGAGCGTGTGTTGCCCTGATCCTTCTGGAA
>Ga0181474_100021_pt1 | contig 14757 bp, 1 predicted proteins | sample In3P11_FD_119092 | JGI IMG/M metagenome (GOLD analysis project Ga0181474, IMG submission 119092) | Clean room microbial communities from NASA Spacecraft Assembly Facility at Jet Propulsion Laboratory, Pasadena, California, USA -... ... | reverse complement strand
TTAGCTTACTATAGTTTTAATAGGTAATAGAGAATTAGGGTTTAATTCTAGAGAGAGAGCCTAAGAAATAGCTACTACATTTAAGGAAGGTAGTAGGCGCGCAAATTACCTAATCCTAATATAGGGAGGTAGTAATAATAAATACTAATATAGGGCTCTTTTAGGTCTTATAATTAGAATAAGTATAATTTAAACCTCTTAATAAGGAATAATTAGAGGGCAAGTCTAGTGCTAGCAGCTATAGTAATTCTAGCTCTAATAGCGTATATTAAAGTTATTACAGTTAAAAAGCTTATAGTTAAAACTTAGGTCTAGCTAGCAGGTCTACCTTACTACGTGTACTTATCTAGCTAGGCCTTCCTTCTAGAGAACCTTATGCCCTTTACTAGGCGTGTTAGGGACTAGGACTTTTACTTTAAAAAAATTAGAGTGTTTAAAGTAGGCCTTTACTTAAATACGTTAGTATAGAATAATAGAATAGAACGTATAGTCCTATTTTATTAGTTTCTAGGACTGCTATAATAATTAATAGAGATAGTTAGGGGCATTAGTATTTAATTATTAGAGGTAAAATTCTTAGATTTATTAAAGACTAACTACTATAAAAGTATTTACTAAAGATATTTTTATTAATTAGTAAACAAAAGTTAGGGGATTAAAGACAATTAGATACTATTATAGTCTTAACTATAAACTATACTAACTAGGGATTAGGCAATATTCTTTTTCTAACTTACTTAGCACCTTATAAGAAATTAAAGTTTTTAGGTTCTAAAGGGAGTATAGTTACAAGGCTAAAACTTAAAGAAATTAATAGAAAGGCACTACTAGGCGTAGAGCCTACAGCTTAATTTAACTTAACATAGGGAAACTTACTAGGTCTAGATAAAATAAGGATTAATAGATTAAAAGCTCTTTCTTAATTTTTTAGGTAGTAGTATATAGCTATTCTTAGTTAGTAGAGTAATTTGTCTGCTTAATTGCAATAATAAATAAGACCTTAACCTACTAAATAGCTAGGCTAGCTTTAGCTAGTTACTAGCTTCTTAGAGGGACTATTAGCTTAAGCTAATAGAAGTTTAAGGTAATAATAAGTCTATAATACCCTTAGATATTCTAGGCTACATACACGCTACACTAATAGAGCTAATAAGTTCTTTACCTTAGCTAGAAGGTCTAAGTAATCTTATTAAACTTTATTATGCTAGAGATAGAGCATTATAATTATTACTCTTTAATAAGAAATGCCTAGTAAGCGCATATTATTAGCATGTATTAATTACGTCCCTACCTTTTATATACACTACCTATTACTACTACTAATTAAATAGCTTAGTAAGGCCTTTAGACTAGCTTAAGGAGGTTAGTAATAACTACCCTAAGCTAGAAAGTTTATTAAACTTAGTTATTTAGAGGAAGTAAAAGTTATAATAAGGTTTCTATAGGTAAACCTACAGAAGGATTATTAACTATATAAAGAGAGGGCTAGGCTTTAGCCTACCTCTCTCTAACTATTCTACCTATGTCTTTTACGTACTATTTATTTCCTTAGTAGGCTTACCTGCTAATAGGATACTATAAAAACCTTTTATAATTACAGTTAGTATTAGTAAAAACTTAATAGTTATAACTTTTAATAATAGATCTCTTAGTTCTAGCATTAATAAAGAATATAGCAAAATGTAATAAGTAGTATAAATTATAGAATTTAGTAAATTATTAAATCTTTAAATGCATATTACGCCCCTTAGTATTCTATAGGGCATACCTGTTTAAGCGTTATTTATACTCTTAAGCTTTACTTAGTATTAGGTATCTTATCCTGCATTTGCATATAGACTTGCCTTAAAGTAATTAGTAGCTAGTATATTAGCCTTAGAGCGTAGCACAATTTATATTTCTAGTTATAAATATTAGCGTCTATTAAGCCTATAATATTTGCTCTTAACCTTAGATTAGGTAGGGATACCTACTAAACTTAAGCATATTAATAAGTAGAGAAAAAGAAACTAATAAGGATTGCCCTAGTAATAGTAAGTAAAGTAGTAATAGCTTAAATTTAAAATCTAGCTCTTTTAAAGTCTAAGTTATAATTTATAGAGGGCGCTTTAGCGTTAGTAGTAGTCTAAGTTCCTTAGAATAGGATATTATAGAGGGTAAGAATCCTATATATAGTTACTAACCTTTACTATATAAAGCCCCTTTAATAAGTTAAGTTATTTAGGAATATAGCTTTAAATAGGAGGTAAATTTCTTCTAAAGCTAAATACTAGCTAGAGACTAATAGCATATAAGTAGAGTAATTAAAAGATAAAAAGTACTTTAGAAAGAGAGTTAAATAGCACGTAAAATTATTAAAAGGGAAGTGCTTATAGCTAGACTTGCCTATAGTTACTTATCTAGGCTTTTGCCTAGTACACTCTTCTATAGGCAGGCTAGTATTAGTTTAGGTAGTTAGATAAAAGTCTCTATTATATACCTCTCTTTAGAGAGGCCTTATAGGGGAGACGTTATATAACTAGCCTAGACTAAAGTCTATATATCTACTAGGATGCTAGTATAATAGCTATAAGCAGCCTATTTTAAAATATAGACTAAGGAGTCTAATATCTATATAAGTATTTAGGTATTAAGCCTAAGCGCATAATAAAAGTAAATAGAGGTAGGAACCCTTTAGGGTGTACTATTAACTAATCCTAATATCTTTAGATAGATTTAAGTAAGAGTATAGCTATTAGGACCTAAAAGATAGTAAACTATACTTAAATAGAGTAAAGCTAAAGGAAACTCTAGTAGAGGCTTATAGTAGTTCTAACGTGCAAATTAATTATTAAACTTAGGCATAGAGGCGAAAGACTAATTAAACTATCTAGTAGCTAGTTCCTGCTAAAGTTTCCCTTAGGATAGTAGTAATATATTTAGTTTTATAAGGTAAAGTAAATAATTAGAGGCCTAGGGGTTAAAATAACTTTTACCTATTCTTAAACTTTAAATATATAAGAAGTCCTTATTACTTAATTAAATATAGACACTTAAATATACTATTACTAGTAGGCTATTTTTAGTAAGTAGAACTAGTAATATAGGATAAACTAAATGCAGGGTTAAGGTACTAGAATACACGCTTATTAGATACTATAAAAGGTATTAGTTTATCTAGATAGTAGGATAGTAGCTATAGAAGTTAGAATTTACTAAGGAGTATATAGTAACTTACCTACTAAATAAACTAGCCCTAAAAATAGATAGCGCTTAAGCGTATTACCTATACCCTACTACTAGGGCAAGATTTAAGCCCTAGTAAGTAGGTAGGCATAGAGGCTTATAACAAAGCCTTAAAAGTAACCCTAGGTAAAATAGCCTCTAGTGCAGATCTTAGTAGTAGTAGTAAATACTTAAATAAGAACTTTAAGGACTAAAGTAGAGAAAGGTTCTATATAAATAGTAGTTAGACATAAGTTAGTTAATTCTAAGAGATAGGGTAGTTCTACTTTAATATAGGCGCTTACGCCTTGCCTTTAAAAGGGAAGCTAGTTAATATTCTAGTACCTAGATATAGATTTTCTATAGCAATATAACTAAGAGCAGAGACCTTAGTAGGAGCCCTAAGAAGAGTTCTCTTTTCTTCTTAATAGTCTATTACCCTAAAATTAGTTTATCTAGAGCTAGGGTTTAATAGCTAGAAGAGTGCTATACTTTTATAGTATTTAGTACGCTCTTAATAAGCCTTAAAAATCTACTTAAAGAAATAGTTTTTATGCTAAGTTATACTTATAACTATAGTAGGTCTCTAAGGTAAAAAGCCTCTAGTTAATAGAATAATATAAATAAGGGAAGTTAGTAAAATAGATCTATAACTTTAGGAAAAGGATTAGCTCTAAGAGTTAGGTACGTTAGGCCTTAAGAAGAAGCCTCTAGCGTAGAAGGGTACTAGCTATAAGGTAGGCGCCTTTTAGCGCTAGGGTATAGGCACTTTTAGCAGGCTTTAGCTGTCTAGCATATATTTAATAACTAACTTAGAACTAGTATAGATAAGAGGAATCTAACTATCTAATTAAAACATAGCATTATAATAGCTAGAAAATAGTATTAATATAATATAGTTTCTGCCTAGTGCTCTAAATATTAAAGTAAAGAGATTTAACTAAGTATAGGTAAATAGTAGGAGTAACTATAACTCTCTTAAGGTAGCTAAATGCCTTATTATCTAATTAGTAACGCGTATAAATAGATTAATAAGATTCCTACTATTCTTATTTACTATCTAGTAAAACTATAGCTAAGGAAATAGGCTTAGCTAAATTAGTAGGGAAAGAAGACTCTATTAAGCTTAACTCTAGTTTAATATTATAAAAAGACATAGGGGGTATAGAATAGGTAGAAGCTTTAGCGCTAGTAAAATACTACTACCCTTATTATTTTTTTACTTATTTAATAAAGTAGAGCTAGACCTTACTATCTAACTTCTAGCATTAAGGTCCTTTATAGGCTAATCTAGGTTAAAGACATTATTAGGTAGAGAGTTTAGCTAGAGTAGTATATCTATTAAACTATAACGCAGGTGTCCTAAGGGGGACTTATAGAGAATAGAAATTTCTAGTAGAGTAAAAGAGTAAAAGTTCCCTTAATTTTAATTTTTAGTGTAAATATAAACTATAAAAGTATAGCCTATTAATCCTTTAGTCTCTTAAAATTTAAGGCTAGAGGTGCTAGAAAAGTTACTATAGAGATAACTAGCTTATAGCAGCTAAGCGTTTATAGTAATATTACTTTTTAATCCTTTAATATTAGCTCTTTCTATTATACTAAAGCAGAATTTAGTAAGCGTTAGATTATTTACCTACTAATAGGGAACGTAAGCTAGGTTTAGACTATTATAAGATAGGTTAGTTTTACCCTACTAATAACCTTGCCCTAATAGTAATACTACTTAGTATAAGAGGAACTATAGTTTTAGATAATTAGTTTTTATAGCTATCTAACTAGGCATTACTATAAAGCTACTATCTACTAGATTATAGCTAAATACCTCTAAGTTAGAATCTATACTAGAATAGGGTAATTTCTGCCTATACTAGTTAGATATAAATAGGCCTTTAGCCTAGAACCTTACTAGGCTAGTATTAGTAGTCTTATTAAAATTAGGGCTACTAGCTAGCATATTATAATTATATAGTGCATAGAATTAAATCCTTTATAGATAACTTAGTTATCTAGCTAGGTTATATAAGTAGTTAAGTAGCCTTATTATTATAAGCTACTAAGTATAAGCCTACTACTAGCTTAGTTAAAAATAGGATATTACTCTCCTTATTTATTATATCTAAAGCCTAGGCTTTAGTAATAAAAAAAGAGAAAGAGGAGGTAGCTAGTACGTATTAAAGTATATTAGCAGCTCTTCCTTCTTTTACTTTAGTAGCTACCTTCTTTTTTAATTTTTTTTAATTTTTAATATTAACTTTCTTTTACCCTTTCTATACCCCTCTTTAAAATACCTATAGTCTACCTCTATTCTCCTTCTACTCTTTCTCTTTCCTTTTCTTCCCCTTCTTCTTCTTACCCTAGGAATTAGGAAGAAGAGGGAAGGAATAGGGGCCCTAAGAGTAATCTTTAAGAAGTTAAAAATAATAAAACGTCTTTTTTATTAAAAACCTTTTAAATTTAGGCACCTAAGCTTTAATCTTTAGCTATAGGCTCTTATACTTAGGCAATAGGCCTCTATTTATTAGGGGCAAGGTGCCTAGGTTATTAGAAGGCCTACCTATTATTTAGGGGACTTTATTAATATAAATCTTTAACTTATTTAATAATTTATACCCTATAAAGTTAGGCACCTAAGCTTTAAACTTAGGCTATAGGCCCTTATACTTAGGCAATAGGCCTCTATTTATAAGGAGTAAGGCGCCTAGGTTAATAGAGGGACTAGCTCTTATTTAGAGGCCTTAGTTAAGCTAGAAATCTTTGTAGTAGGCTGTATTATAACCCTAAGGAAAGGACTATATTATAACCCTAAGAAAAGAGACTATATTATAACCCTAAGGAAAGGACTATATTATAACCCTAAGGAAGGCCCCCTAAACTTAGGCTATAGGGCCCCTAGGCTTAGAGGAGAGGCCTTCTAATATTAGAGAGGTACTACCTAGCTTATAGGGGACCTTATAGGCAGTCTAAAAAGGCTATATTATAACCTTAAAAAAAGGCTATATTATAACCCTAAGAAAAGAGACTATATTATAACCCTAAGGAAAAGACTATATTATAACCCTAAGAAAAGAGACTATATTATAACCCTAAGGAAAGGACTATATTATAACCTTAAGAAAGGCCCCCTAAACTTAGGCTATAGGGCCCCTAGGCTTAGGAGAGAGGCCTCCTAACGTTAGAAGGGTGCTGCCTAGCTTATAGGGGACCTTATAGGCAGTCTAAAAAGGCTATATTATAACCTTAAAAAAAGGCTATATTATAACCTTAAGAAAAGAGACTATATTATAACCTTAAGAAAAGAGACTATATTATAACTCTAAGGAAAGGACTATATTATAACCCTAAGGGAGGCCCCCTAAACTTAGGCTATAGGGCCCCTAGGCTTAGAGGAGAGGCTCTCTAATATTAGGGGGGTGCTGCCTAGCTTATAGGGGACCTTATAGGCAGTCTAAAAAGGCTATAGAGTAACCTTAAAAAAAGGCTATATTATAACCCTAAGAAAAGGGACTATATTATAACCCTAAGAAAAGGAACTATATTATAACCCTAAGGAAAGGACTGTATTATAACCCTAAGAAAAGGGACTATATTATAACCCTAAGGAAAGGACTATATTATAACCTTAAGGGAGGCCCCCTAAACTTAGGCTATAGGGCCCCTAGGCTTAGAGGAAAGGCCCTCTAATATTAGAGGGGTGCTGCCTAGCTTATAGGGGACCTTATAGGTAGTCTAAAAAGGCTATAGGGTAACCTTAAAAAAAGGCTATATTATAACCCTAAGAAAAGAGACTATATTATAACTCTAAGAAAAGGGACTATATTATAACCCTAAGGAAAGGACTATATTATAACCCTAAGGGAGGCCCTCTAAACTTAGGCTATAGGGCCCCTAGGCTTAGGGAAGAGGCCCTCTAATATTAGGGGGGTGCTACCTAGCTTATAGAGGACCTTATAGGCAGTCTAAAAAGGCTATAAAGTAACCTTAAAAAGAAAAACTATTTTCTTTATATAAATAATACTTTAATAATATCTTATTTATAGCTTATAGATATATATATTATAGGTAGTAATATATTACTAATCTAATACTATATTCTCTTTACTATACTAAAATAGTAGCTTTTACTTCTATTTTCTAATTTTAATTTTTTTTCTTAAATGTCTTAGATAAACCTAAGTCCTTACTCTTAGCTAAGATATTACTTTATAACTCTATTTTAGTAAGGATAAAGATAGATTATTTATATTATCTATTTTCTATACTTATATAGCCTAGTTCTTTCTATTTTCTATATTATAATATATCTTAGATAAAGGTAAGTCCTTGCCCTTAACTAAGACATTTCTTATATACCTATATTTTAGTAAGAATTAATATTTTTTACTAGTTTTACCTCTTTTATATATTACTTTAGTATACGTTTACTTACTTTTACTCTATAATATACTTCTTTCTTAAAGAATAAACCTTAGTTTAGAAAATAAACTCTATATATAATACTAATATTCTTCTTATTTAATATTTATATTATATTCTATACTATTATACTTCTTTATAACTATTCTATACTCTTTAATATATATATTACTTTCTCTTTATATAAAACTAGTAGAATATAATAGCTTATTAAATATAAATATATTAACTAGAATAGATATCTCTATATTATAATATTCTATATATCTTAAAGAATATATATTAATATTTAATTAGCTATTATATTTATATAGCCTAGAGACTAACCTAGAAGCTACTACCTACCCTAAATATAAGAGATAGTCTAGTCTAGTTACTACTATTCTAGAAGCTAATACCTATAATTATATAATAATAACTATTATAGCTTTAGTACTACTATAATAAAGTATAAGTATATAAAAGTTTATAGCTATTATATTATAGGCTATTTTATTATATATTATATATACTAGATACTCTATTTCTATTACTAGTTACTAGAATATCTTATTTTATAGAAAATATTTTTTCCTAGTAGTTACCCTAAAGTATACCTATACCTACTAGGAACCTTTTTTTTTTTTTAATCTACTACCTTTTTAATGTATAGCTAACAATTGCTAAGTTAGGTAAAATAGATATATAGTTTTAGTAGGGCTATATATATCTACGTAATTTCCTATATAAAAAAGCGTACCTCTAAGCTATTTTCTACTACATTAACCCTGCAATGCAAAAATTAAACCTAAATACCTTTCTACAATATATAAAGAGAGTAACTAAGAAAGGTTTCTTACTAATTTTATTACTTAATAAAGCACTTAGTTTTTGCTTATAGCTTTACTACTAATATGCAATTATCTTAGGCTATTTGCTCCTCCCTCTTATAGTAGTAGTAGGCTCTTTTCTAAGCGCTCTTAATCTACTACTTATTTTTGCTAACCTAGTAAAGGGCTACTTATAGCATTTTACCTTAAGTTTAGCGTAGTAATTAATAGTTTCTTAAATGTAAGCCTTATTTCCTAGGTAGTAGCTAGCAACGTTTACTCTAGTTAGCGCATTATTAAGGGCTTAGTAACTACTTTTCTACTTATTTAGGTAGGTTAACGCCTATATACTAAAGCAATGCTTATAGTATTGCGCCTAAATTTATAGTTAGTAACTAAAGCCTAGTTTATCTAATAAGCTAGTACTATTTAGGGTCTATAGATTGCTAGCTTTGCTAAATATTTACTAGATCTTTAGGGATAGCCCTACTAAGTATCTACGCCTTATATACGTAATAAAGCGTAGGTTTTCTTCTCCTAAGAGGCGTATATAGCAGGTTTGTTATTAGTAGTTATACTAGTTATGCCCTATTATAGACTAAACCTTAGGGAACTTAGTAGAGGTAATTAAATAGTTAGTTTATAGTAGAGGTGCTATATATACTAATAAGGCAACTAACTAGGGCTACTTTAGCAACTCTCTGCTCTAGTATATTCTGCTCTCTTAGGAGTTATACCCTATGCACTTTAGTGCCTAGGTCTAGGATTATTACCTAGTTAATTCTACTAGTAGTTATATGCTTGTCTTAAAGATTAAGCTATGCATATCTAAGTATAAGTAATTATACTATAAAACTATAAATAGCTTATTAAATTAGTTATTATTTATTTAATAGTACCTTACTACTTAGATAACTATAGTAATTCTAGAGCTAATATATACTAAAAACCTTAACTTTAGAAGAGGTATATTTATTAGATAAAAAACTAACGCCCTTTAGGGCTTCTTAGTAATTTATAATAACTTTACAAATTATATAGCCTTGCGCTAGTAATAGTTTATTTAAATTTCTGCCCTATTAACTTTTAATAGTAAGGTATTAGCTTACTATAGTTTTAACAGGTAACAGGGAATTAGAGTTTAATTCTAGAGAGGGAGCCTAAGAAATAGCTACTATATCTAAGGAAGGCAGTAGGCGTGCAAATTACCTAATCCTAATATAGGGAGGTAGTAACAATAAATACTAATATAGGGCTCTTTTAGGTCTTATAATTAGAATAAGTATAATTTAAACCTCTTAACAAGGAATAATTAGAGGGTAAGTCTAGTGCTAGTAGCTATAGTAATTCTAGCTCTAATAGCATATATTAAAGTTATTGCAGTTAAAAAGCTTATAGTTAAAACTTAGGTCTAGCTAGTAGGTTTGCCTTACTGTATATACTTATCTAGCTAGGCCTTCCTTCTAGAGAACCTTATGCCCTTTACTAGGCGTGTTAGGGACTAGGACTTTTACTTTAAAAAAATTAGAGTATTTAAAGCAGGCCTTTGCTTAAATATATTAGTATAGAATAATAGAATAGGACATATAGTCCTATTTTGTTAGTTTCTAGGACTACTATAATAATTAATAGAGATAGTTAGGGGCATTAGTATTTAATTATTAGAGGTAAAATTCTTAGATTTATTAAAGACTAACTACTACAAAAGCATTTACTAAGAATGTTTTTATTAATTAGTAAACAAAAGTTAGGGGATTAAAGACAATTAGATACTATTATAGTCTTAACTATAAACTATACTAACTAGGGATTAGGTAATATTCTTTTTCTAACTTGCTTAGCACCTTATAAGAAATTAAAGTTTTTAGGTTCTAGGGGGAGTATAGTTATAAGGCTAAAACTTAAAGAAATTAATAGAAGGGTACTACTAGGCATAGAGCCTATAGCTTAATTTAACTTAATATAGGGAAACTTACTAGGTCTAGATAAAATAAGGATTAATAGATTAAGAGCTTTTTCTTAATTTTTTAGGTAGTAGTGTATAGCTATTCTTAGTTAGTAGAGTAATTTGTCTACTTAATTATAATAACAAACAAGACCTTAACCTACTAAATAGCTAGGCTAGCTTTAGCTAGTTGCTAGCTTCTTAGAGGGACTATTAGCTTAAGCTAATAGAAGTTTAAGGTAATAATAGGTCTATAATGCCCTTAGATGTTCTAGGCTATACGCACGCTATACTAATAGAGCTAATAAGTTTTTTACCTTAGCTAGAAGGTCTAGGTAATCTTGTTAAACTCTATTATACTAGGGATAGAGTATTATAATTATTACTCTTTAATAAGAAATGCCTAGTAAGCGTATATTATTAGCATGTGTTAATTACGTCCCTGCCTTTTATATACACTACCTATTGCTACTACTAATTAAATAGCTTAGTAAGGCCTTTAGACTAGCTTAAGGAGGTTAGTAATAACTACCTTAAGCTAGAAAGTTTGTTAAACTTAGTTATTTAAAGGAAGTAAAAGTTATAATAAGGTTTCTATAAGTAAACCTATAGAAGGATTATTAACTATATAAGGGGAGGGCTAGGCTTTAGCCTACCCCTCTCTAACTATTCTACCTATGTCTTTTACGTACTATTTATTTCTTTAGTAGGCTTGCCTACTAATAGGATACTATAAAAACCTTTTATAATTACAGTTAGCGTTAGTAAAAACTTAATAGTTATAACTTTTAATAATAGATCTCTTAGTTCTAGCATTAATAAAGAACGTAGTAAAATGTAATAAGTAGTATAAATTATAGAATTTAGTAAATTATTAAATCTTTAAATGCATATTACGCCCCTTAGTATTCTATAGGGCATGCCTGTTTAAGTATTATTTATACTCTTAAGCTTTACTTAGTATTAGGCGTCTTATCCTGCGTTTGCGTATAGACTTGCCTTAAAGTAATTAGTAGCTAGCATATTAGCCTTAGAGTGTAGTATAATTTACGTTTCTAGTTATAAATATTAGCGTCTATTAAGCCTATAATATTTGCTCTTAACCTTAGATTAGGTAGGGATACCTGCTAAACTTAAGTATATTAATAAGTAGAGGAAAAGAAACTAATAGAGATTGCCCTAGTAATAGCAAGTAAAGCAGTAATAGCTTAAATTTAAAATCTAGCTCTTTTAGAGTCTAAGTTATAATTTATAGAGGGCGCTTTAGCGTTAGTAGTAGTCTAAGTTCCTTAGAATAGGACGTTATAGAGGGTAAGAATTCTATATATAGTTACTAACCTTCGCTATATAAAGCCCCTTTAACAAGTTAAGTTATTTAGGAATACAGCTCTAAATAGAAGGTAAATTTCTTCTAAAGCTAAATACTAGCCAGAGACTAATAGTATATAAGTAGAGTAATTAAAAGATAAAAAGTACTTTAGAAAGAGAGTTAAATAGCATGTAAAATTATTAAAAAGGAAGCGCTTATAGCTAGACTTGCCTATAGTTACTTATCTAGGCTTTTACCTAGTATACTTTTCTATAGGCAGGCTAGTATTAGTTTAGGTAGTTAGATAAAGGTCTCTATTATATACCTCTCTTTAGGGAGGCCTTATAGGGGAGATGTTATATAACTAGCCTAGACTAAGGTCTATGTATCTACTAGGATGCTAGCATAATAGCTATAAGCAGCCTATCTTAAAATATAGGCTAAAGGCCTATTTATATCTAACTAGTATAGGTAGAAATTACTCTATTCTAGTATAGATTCTAACTTAGAGGCGTTTAGCTATAATCTAGTAAATAGTAGCTTTATAGTAATACCTAGTTAAATAGCTATAAAAACTAATTATCTAAAACTATAGTTCCTCTTATACTAAGTAGTATTACTATTAGAGTAAGGTTATTAGTAGGGTAAAACTAACCTATCTTATAATAGTCTAAACCTAGCTTACGTTCTCTATTAGTAGGTAAACAATCTAATACTTACTAAATTCTACTTTAGTATAATAGGAAGAGCTAATATTAAAGGATTAAAAAGCAACGTTGCTATAAACGCTTAGCTGCTATAAGCTAGTTATCCCTATAGTAACTTTTCTAGTACCTCTAGCCTTAAATTTTAAGGGACTAAAGGATTAATAGGCTATACTTTTATAGTTTATATTTACACTAAAAATTAAAATTAAGAGAACTTTTACTCTTTTACTCTACTAGAGATTTCTATTCTCTATAAGTCCCTCTTAGAATACCTATATTATAGTTTAATAGATATACTGCCCTAGCTAAACTCCCTACCTAATAATATCTTTAACCTAGATTAGCCTATAAAGGACCTTAACGCTAGAAGTTAGATAGTAAGGTCTAGCTCTGCTTTATTAAATAAGTAAAAAAATAATAAGGGTAGTAGTATTTTACTAGTACTAAAGCTTCTACCTATTCTATACCCCCTATATCTTTTTATAATATTAAACTAGAGTTAAGCTTAATAGGGTCTTCTTTCTCTACTAATTTAGCTAAGCCTATTCCCTTAGCTGTAGTTTTACTAGATAGTAGATAGAGATAGTAAGAATCTTATTAATCTATTTATACGCGTTACTAATTAGATAATAAGGTATTTAGCTACCTTAAGAGAGTTATAGTTACTCTTACTATTTACCTACGCTTAGTTAAATCTCTTTACTTTAATATTTAGAGCACTAGGTAGAAATTATATTATATTAATACTATTTTCTAGCTATTGCAATGCTATATTTTAATTAGATAGTTAGATTCCCCTTATCTATACTAGTTCTAAGTTAGTTATTAAATATATGCTAGATAGCTAAAGCCTACTAAGGGTACCTATACCCTAGCGCTAAAAGGCGCCTACCTTATAGCTAGTGCCCTTCTGCACTAGAGGCTTTTCTCTAAGGCCTAACATACCTAACCCTTAGAGCTAATCCTTTTCCTAAAGTTATAGATCTATTTTACTAACTTTCCTTATCTATATTATTCTATTAACTAGAGGCTTTTTACCTTAGAGACCTACTATAGTTATAAGTACAACCTAGCGTAAAAACTATTTCTTTAAGTAGATTTTTAAGGCTTGTTAGAAGCGTACTAAATACTGTAAAAGTATAGTACTTTTCTAGCTATTAAACCCTAGCTCTAGATAAACTAATTTTAGGGTAATAGACTATTAAGAAGAAAAGAAAACTCTTCTTAGGGCTCCTACTAAGGTCTCTGCTCTTAGTTGTATTACTACAGAGAATCTATATCTAGGTACTAGAATATTAACTAGCTTCTCTTTTAAGGGTAAGGCATAAGCGCCTATATTAAAGTAGAACTACTTTATCTCTTAGGATTAACTAACTTATGTCTAACTACTATTTATATAGAACCTTTCTCTACTTTAGTCCTTAAAGTTTTTATTTAAGTATTTGCTACTACTACTAAGATCTACACTAGAGGCTATTCTACCTAGGGTTATCCTTAAGGCTTTGTTATAAGCCTCTACGCCTACCTACTTACTAGGGCTTAAATCTTGCCCTAGTAGCAGAGTATAGGTAATACGCTTAAGCGCTATTTATTTTTAGGGCTAGTTTATTTAGCAGGTAAGTTATTATATACTTCTTAGTAGATTCTAACTTTTATAGCTACTATCCTGCTGTCTAGATAAACTAATACCTTTTGTAGTATCTAATAAGCGTATATTCTAGTACCTTAACTCTATATTTAGTTTATCCTATATTACTAGTTCTACTTACTAAAAATAGCCTACTAGTAATAGTATATTTAAGTATCTATGTTTAATTAAGTAATAAGAACTTCTTACATATTTAAAGTTTAAGAATAAGTAAAGGTTATTTTAACCTCTAGGCCTCTAATTATTTACTTTACCTTATAAAACTAAATACGTTACTGCTATCCTAAGGGAAACTTTAGTAGGAACTAGCTACTAGATAGTTTAATTAGTCTTTTGCCTCTATACCTAAATTTAATAATTAATTTGCATGTTAGAACTACTATAAGCCTCTACTAGAGTTTCCTCTAGCTTTACTCTATTTAAGCATAGTTTACTATCTTTTAGGTCCTAATAGCTATGCTCTTACTTAAATCTATCTAAAGATATTAGGATTAGTTAATAGTACACTCTAAAGGGTTCCTACCTCTATTTACTTTTATTACGCGCTTAGGCTTAACACCTAAATACTTGTATAGATATTAGACTCCTTAGTCTATATTTTAAGATAGGCTGCTTATAGCTATTATGCTAGCATCCTAGTAGATACATAGACCTTAGTCTAGGCTAGTTATATAACATCTCCCCTATAAGGCCTCCCTAAAGAGAGGTATATAATAGAG
>Ga0181474_100020_pt1 | contig 14860 bp, 9 predicted proteins | sample In3P11_FD_119092 | JGI IMG/M metagenome (GOLD analysis project Ga0181474, IMG submission 119092) | Clean room microbial communities from NASA Spacecraft Assembly Facility at Jet Propulsion Laboratory, Pasadena, California, USA -... ... | reverse complement strand
TATATAGATATATATATATATATATGAGCCTTAGCTGAGCATGTAGAGGAATTAAAACACCAAATCCGCATTGAAGAATCCAAAGTCATTGCCAGGGTTTATCACTTCCACCATAGGAAACATAGGGATGCTATTGAGATTGAGAAGCATGTTAGAAATATTAATAGGGATTATGGTTGGAAATTAAGTAAGAGCTGGATTCTGACTCTCTCTTCATGATTCTGCCTCTCTTTTCTCCCCTTTCTCTTTTTTATCCTTTCTCTTTTTTATTCTTTCTGATTTACATTTATTTTCCTCTAGTTTCATCATTCATCCCCTACTTTCCTTTTTAATATTATTTAATTTCATGTGTTTAACATAATAAGTATACATTTTTAGCAGCCTCTCTTTAAATTATTTTTTTCTCTTTAGCAACCCTCGTGATCCCTAGGTTTCAATTCTTATTTTATTTCCCCTCTTGACATTTCTCTTTCTTAATTTATTTGTTGACATATCACTAAATTTGTTAATATAACTAAAAATAAAAATATAACATTATGGAACCTCCTTTTTATTTTTATTCCATAGATTATTAATCATTTTCTAGTAACAATTCTTAACCTATAATTCTAGTTCTATATCATTTAAAATTGTTATATTTCTAATTAAGAAAAATAAGCCATCCTCTAACAAAAAAAAAATATCATATAAAATTGATAATAGTAATATTAATAAATATTTATTAAAACATATTGAAATAAAATAACTTAAATTGAATTATTCTCCGAATTATTTTCAACTAGATATATTTTTGATTTAATGGGAATAAGTCAACCGCTAATGATTAATACTATATAAAATGATATTATTAAACAATTATTTTATATAAATCGATAATTTTGAAGGATAATATTTTATATCTAATTATTTTATAACAACTAGTTTTTAACTAATTATATAATATATTAACATATATTTCCCTACCACCAATTCTTAAATAATTTTTTAACTAATTTACCAATGACTAATCAAACTCTGGGAAATTGGGCAAGAAAGAAACAACTCTCAAGACAAGCAGGGGTAAAGCCCCACCCAACAACAAAAAAGTGAACTCGACAACACCTCAAGCATCAATAGTTATGAGGATTTGAATACTGCAGAAAATAAATCTTCATTTAACAGTAAAGCAGATCTCCTAAACAAAACTTCCTCTCCCAGTATCTTCAAAAGGATGAACACAATAGATCCCGAAGGTAATACACCAATGTCCAAAGAACCAGAAGAGATGAAGGATATGCAAGATAAAGGAAGTTGGAATACGGTAGAGAAAAAAAGGAAATCTCCAGCTCCAATCTTGCGAAGAAAGACAACGAGCCAAAGGATATGCAAGATAAAGGAAGTTGGAATACGGTAGAGAAGAAAAAGGAAAGCTCCAGCTCCAATCTCGCGAAGAAAGACAAGGAGCCAGACAATTAAAAACTAAGAAAATTAAATTAAAAACTAAGAAAATTATAGGTCCGATAAACCAATTTGTTCTCAGTGGATGTTAAGCACCAACATCATCATCATCATCAAAAAAAATTCTTGTAGTTACTAAGGTTTATTTTTATGTTTTAATGCATTAAATTTCTTACTTTATGTTGTTGAAATGATAATGACTAAGGCTCAAAGGCTATGATACATTTGGTTACCTAATTAATTGGTAATTAGGAGTTATGTTAATAAAAAATAAAAACTATTTTCAGTAATTAAAAGAAACATTTACGGAGGAACAATTACCCATTTTCCCTTGGAAGGGAGATATCGATGGGGAAAGAATTCAGAGAGGGGATCCTATAGCTGGGTGAAATAAACTAGTGGGAATATACTCAAAGATAATATGAAAAGACTCGAGGCTAGATAATGAGTCTTGAGGCCCAAGACACCTAGTTGAAGCTTAATTACTAACTGTGTAGAACAGAAAGTGTTTGAGGGAGAGTCTGGTCATGATTGCCAGGTCGTGAATGCCAGGCTCGTGGCTGGGAGGAGAGACTTTCTAGATAAGACAAGATTAGAGTTGCATGTCTTCAAGTACTAAACAGATAAGATACACAGATTTTATTTAGGAAATGATGTTGGATAATCAAAATTACTCTTTTGAATGATAGAATAAATTAAATTAAGGAGAGAAATTCCTTGAAAATATATTAGACTATAAAAACATAATTGAATTTGCAATCGAAAGTGCATAAAGTAAATGTTACAAGTAATGCATGAAGGACAATAAATGTACATGCAATGCACTAAAGAGTATATCCCTGTATCAAATAAATACTCATGTAATCTTAAAACTCTGAAAAAAATAATCTTTTAGATAAAGTGTAAAAGTAATCCTTACCATAAATTATAGAACTAATCTTTATGGTAAATGGTAAAAAAAAATCTTTATGATAGTAGGTCCGGGAATCCCTAACACATAGAATAAGTAGGAAAACTAAGTCTAACTTGTCAAAATGACTATTTGCTTACCAAGCTATTACATTAAAAAGGAAACTGAAATAAACCACTATAGTACATTACAGAGAAGATATTAATGAATTAAACCATACATTCATTCTTTTAGCATGAAGAACTAATTATAGATATTAATGAATTAAACCATACATTCATTCTTTTAGCATGAAGAACTAATTATGTATATTGACTGTAACCATAAGCATGTAACCATAAGCATGTTCCCCACAACCAAATAGGCTCAAAGACCTGAATTTGTCTAGCAGATAAATAACCCCAAAACCCTCATGATCATACTCTTATCGGGAAATATGAATTACAAAGAATCTTTGTTCAACATTATCTTTCAGAGAAAAATAGAAAAGTACGCTCATAACCGAAACTAATATAAACAGTTCAGAAACCCTTGCTAATGTCAAGCGTAAAGATTAACATTTGCACACAGACATCTAAATGAAAACGGAGTTCAACAAGTTCCAACATAAAGCCTTTATTGATAAATAGTTATTTCGCAGTGTGTTTACCATATAACAATCGAACATTTATGAACCAGAGGTGAGTTTTCCAACCTGTAAATAACCATAGAGAATATAAACTCTAAAAACCACAAAAGGTGATACCTTAACCATGCAAAGAGCTTGACGGATACAGTGGAATACTTGCAAACATATGCCATCGACAAACAAAATCCATTAGGAGGTAAACTTGCGAAGTAAAATGGCAAAATGATGCTGAGAGGGCGGTGACATTACCTGATCCTAGAGGATTGCAACAGATGCTGGTGCACCTTCATTATAACAAAGATTATCAATTAGCCAAATTTAGAACTAGAAATCTGTGAAGGAATGTAAGAAGAAACCCATCAAATTTATGAAGTTGAAGAAACTACATGCTTACCTTCTGGAAATCAACATTAGATCTCGCTACCTCTCGCAGAACTAGAAAACCGTCGAGCCACACTTGGACGGTGGAATCCACCCATTAAACACTGAACCAAATGAAATATTGAAGCTAAAACTCAGCACAAGGTGCATAGAAAACTAGAATAGTGCAAGGGCAAGTCTTTTTGGATAGCTTCTAGTGAAACGTGGATAGATATTGCCATAACACACAATAGAAGTGGTCATGAGCCAACTTGAAACCCAAAGGCCAACCTTGTCGTAGAGCAGCAGAGACCTCAAACAACTAACATCAAATGACTCCACAACCATTCAGACGGGGTGAGGTAGTTAGTTGGAAAGACCCTAAACCCTCCCCACCGTTAGATCGCCCACCAAATATCAACTGGTGAGGACTAGGCTAGCTATTGCAGGTAAAGTTAACCCTCTGTTGGATGCATGCAGTAGAATAAACCATGGATATGTCACATGTACCGGCATAACAGAGGTATTTTAATGGAAGTTCTGTTACGAGCCTAATAATTGGACTAGAGCCATGTGAAAAATTAATGCAAGACAGATCAAACCTTATACACCGCGTAACATAAATTAAAATGATCAAGTGAGTGTAATGTGCCATTAAGGTCTACATTTGCCACTATTATGGTGATAGTTAATAATATTTCTTTTACTATTTCATTTCTTTCGCATATTTCGTATGATATTTCTTTTTATGGTGTTACAAATGGTATGAGAGCTCAGGTTTGTACACTGAGACTCTTTGGGGAATTACATATATATGAATTAAATGTGATTTCTTCAAAATAAGTAAGTAAATATACATGTGAACACAGAGACCCGCATCAACACAAAAGGGGTCAGAATGTAAGGGATCCCAGGACCACCAAACCCGCTAGAAACAACTTATGTGAATTGCAACCCTAATATTTGGATACAGCTAGGAGAGGGATGTTGTTAAGCTAATGTTTTTCTACTCGAAATTGTTTAGCAGCTACGTGCTCAGATGACAAATTAAGAAGAGAGAATGAATGAGTATGACTAGAATAGGAGAGAATTCCTAGAAGTCTATCCAATCAACAATACCAACGAGATCTAAACCCAAGTGTTGAAGATAGAGATAAAACCCCAACGACTCAGCATGGAGAAGAGAATGTTGAGTCAGCTGAAAAACATGGGGAAGAGGAAGGAGGATGTTTAAAAAATGTTTATGACCAGTGTAAGATAAAAAGACATAAATTTTAATTATAAGGAGAATTTAAAAAGATTAAAAATATTGGGAACCTTAACCATGGACAAATATGTGAAATGATTCACCTCCTTACTATACTATGTGCCTTATATCCAAGAAGAAAATGACAAAATTCAGCATTTCATTTGTAGCCCACCCAATTTTATGAAGGAGAAGCTTGAGTTTGATTACCCAAGAATAATAGATGATTTAATCCGAAAAGCCTGCATGTGCTACTAACAAATGAAACAAAAAAATGAGGGACCTAAAGGAGTATTGAACAAGAAGGGAAGGAACCTGATCCCAAATAGACAAACAAAATTTACTAATGGCGGAAATATATAGCAAAAACCTCTAAGTAAATTCCCAACAAGGAACAAACCCAAAGTTGGATATTCTGAAAATAGATAGTCAGAAGGAGTTAATAAATATGTTAATCACTAGTAGTCAAAACAACTGCTAAAATGTTGGGGAAGTGAAGAACCCCACTATTACAAAAATTGTCTGCATAAGGCAAGGAAGAAACAACTATCATATATGAAAGAAGCATTCATGGTTAGAGAAGTGGCAGGGAGCATGCCCATAATTAATGCTGCTCTGGATGATCATCAAGCAAAATACCAACCCACCATGATCGAATGTGATGGTATGATTGCTAAGCAAGCTGTCTCTATTTTGTTTAATCCCAGTGCTAGCCTACGCTATGTCAGCCCTAAGGTGATAGAAAATTATCAACTACAGAGCATTAAGTTTCCAAAACCATGGTTAGTTCAATTAGCCACCAGGGCAAAAAGAAGGGTAATTGAAAGAATAGAACATTGTCCTATAACAATTTCAGGACAACCCATTCATGTTGACCTTAATATACACCCTTTGGGTTCATACAACATTTTAAGAGGGATGGATTGGATGGGAAAATTTTGGTCCCTGATTGATTTCAAGAAGAAAACTGTCAATTTTATCACTAAGTTAGGGCAAAGGAAGGAACTTCAAGGAATCAAGACAAATACCAAATTACCTCCTATTACTGCTACTCAGCTAGGAGAATGTATTAAGAAGGGTTGTCAAATATATGTTGTCTAGGTGGGATTTACGAACTCCAAAAATAAAATGATCTCCTTGGAAAACATTCTTATTATTCAGGAATTTGCTGATGTATGAATCCCTAAATCCATTCCTGGATTACCACCCATGCATGATATTGATTTCACCATCGAAATAATTCTGGGTGCATCCCCTTTATCTAGGGCCCCTTATCACATGAGCATATCTGAGTTAACAGAACTCAAAATGCAACTCCAGGAGCTTCTGGATAAAAGTATATCCGTTACAGCGCGTTCCCTTGGGGAGCCCCCGTACTGTTTGTATGAAAGTAATACAGAACCTTGAGATTATGCATAGATTATCGTCAGTTAAATAAACTGACCATCAAAAACAAATATCCCTTGCCACGTATTGATGATCTATTTGACAACATCCAAGGATTCAAAGTATTCTCAAAAATTGATTTAAGGTTTGGCTACCACCAAATAAGGATAAAGGAGGAGGACATTTTCAATACTACATTCAGAGCTCCTTATGGTCATTACACATTTGTTGTGTTTCCATTTGGCCTCACAGACACCCCAGTTACTTTTATGAGTTTGATGCACGGTATTTTATAGCCTTATCTTGATAAATTCATATGCTCAATATAGCAAGTGTGACTTTTTTGAAGGTTAGATTCAATACTTGGGTCACGTTATATCAGCAAAAGGAATAGTGGTGGACCTAGAAAATATCAAAACTGTTATGGAATGGATTGTTCCAAATAATGTTGCTAATATCAGGTCATTCTTGGGTTTGGCCACGTACTACCATCGGTTCATCAAAGGATTTTCAAAAGTCACTTTCCCAATGACCTCTTTACAGAAAAAGGGATGCACTTTCCAATGGACATTTAAATGTCAGCAAAGCTTTAACATACTAGAACACCTACTTACCACTACCCCCGTGTTAAAGGTAGTAGGTCTGGAAAAGTCTTTTGTGGTTTGCATGGATTCTATTAAAGAGAGTGTTGGTGGTGTGTTGACAAAAGAGGGAAAGGTTATTGCTTACGAATCACAAATATTGGAGTATGAGCAATGATATTTTGCTTACGACCTTGAATTAATAGGAGTAGTGCATTCACTTAAAATGTGGCGACACTACCTATTGGGGAAGAAATTTATGCTATTAATGGATTATATTAGCCTTACAAATTTCTTTAGCCAGTCTAGCTTAAATGATCGGTAGGCCAGATGGACAACATTTTTAGGTGAGTTCGATTTCAAAATGAAACATCTTAAAGGGATGGAAAATCAAGTGGCTGACGCATTGAGCGGGAATGTATATTGTATTTATGAGGTCCAAATCAGCCAGGTACACTCAAACATCCCTGAAATCATAAAGGAAGCCTCCCTCAAGGATCCAGAATACATTTCTCTTTGGAAGAAAGTAAAGGAAGATCAAATGAAAAGGGAAATATTAGATTTTAAAATAAATTCAGTCAAAACCCTTACCTTCAAATATAGAATATATGTTCCTAACCAAACCTCTCTTAAACAATTGATACTGGATGAGTCTCATAGGAAACCATGTGCTGGCCACGTAGGGTACCACAAGTTGCTTTCAGCCATCAGGTATTTTTGGCTCGACTTAAGGAAGGATGCCACTGAGTACTTGTCCAAATGTTTGGAATGTCAGTTGGTGAAGGCAAAACATCAACATCTTGTTGGTTTTTTGCAGCCATTGCCCATCCCAGAATGGAAATGGGAGACCATATCTCTAGACTTCATCACCGATTTACCTCACACCAAGAAGCAACATGACTCAATTATGGTGGTGGTGGAAAAATTGAGCAAAACCACTCACTTTATACCTATGAAATCCACTTACAAAACTTGTTAGAGCAGTAATGTTCTTGGTGAACTCTCATCTAGATATATGCTTTGTAGTCAACACATTGAGTTAACATATGGTTTAGCCTCACCACTTACATTGGATTGGTGCTAAGAACTTGCTAAGATATCTTCGTGGCATAATCACTCATTGGTTGAGATACACTACTAGAGATGTGAGACTACTTGAGTGTAATGTTGCTGATTGGGCAGGCAGTGTGGTGGACCAAAGGAGCACTTCCGGGTGCTGTTTCTCTTTGGGATCTGCCTCAATATCCTGGATGAGTAGGAAGAAAAAGTCTGTGACTTTAAGCACCGTAGAGGTAGAGTACATTGCTACTAGCATGGCCTCCTATGAGGTAGTCTAGTTGCAAAATCTTTTCAATGAGATGTTTTGATTTACATTGGATACCACCATGGTTCTATGTGACAACCAGAGCGGGATCCATTTATCAGAAAACCATGTATTTCATGATCGCTCCAAGCATATTGATATCAGGTACCACTATATTCAACATATGGTGCAATGAGAAGCAATAAGGCTCCAACATATTGCTAGAAATGAACAGGTCGCCAACATTCTGACAAAGCCACTGGGAAAGCTCAAATTCTTGGCTTTCCAATAACGTCTTGATGTCATTCAGATACCCTCTTATGAAGGTAGAGTATGATGTATTGAGCTCTAGGAGCTCCAGAGGGGCGCAGGGTACTTTTTGGAGCGACATGAAACCATAGCATGACTCATCATCCCCTGGTGGTGCACTATGTACAAGGTAAAGGTTCAACCTTCCCCTGTGACACCTCGTGGTGACTGTGGAACATGATGACTTGTTCTCCTATGGGCCAGGATGATTCGTTCTCTATGGCAACTGTGGGGCAGGATGATTAGTTCTCCATGGCATCCATTGGACAAGATAATTCATTCTCCTGTGGATAGGATGATTACTTCTCCTATCGAGGCATCCTAGCCTTGTAGTCTGGGACTCGTGGGAATTACCTCTCATCTGATAAATGAGCAGGGAAATGAGGATAGAGACCATAGTAGTTCTATCGATAGATGCATCGTTGTACCTATTGTACTCCCTATGCTAGGATGACCTCCATTAAACTAGGATCAATGATACTGATCTGGGATCAGTGAGAGTGGTACACACTCTAAGATTGACTTCGGGTCAGTGGAGGATGTTATGATACATCCTAGATCGTTTCTTGTTCTTCATAGTTCAAGCAAAGGAGAGCAGAGTGGGGTCAAGTTGTATGGGACACTGCATTTGATGGATGGATAGCAGTGACAGTCTGACAAATTGCAGATGAAGTTCTCCCTAGTTGAGAGGGAGTGTTAAAATTGGTAGCTAGGGCCAAACTCCATGTGTGTCACCATATTTATGGCTATTTATATTTCTCCTAGATTCCCCTCATCGAGAGGTGTAGGATTGATCCAAAGAGCATCCGATTCTGATAAGTATTTATGAACATAGGAATTTATTTTGATTATGGACAATTTATTTTTATTATGGACAAATTTTCAAGTCAGCTAGCAACTTATGTAAGCTCAAAATCCCAACAGTCATGTTTATTCAACCTCAACGTTTTGCATATAATTACAAGGAGCATTCTCCTCATTTGGACACTTCACTCTCACACACATCTATCTCTCTCTCCTGCGCAGAAAGAGTCTCTCTCTCTCAAACGTGTGGCTGAAAGGAAGACATCCTAGGGCAAAGAGGATGCAGAGAAAGGACTACATGTACGAATGTGTTAATCTTTCATTCTTAGTTACTTTGTTACGATCATGGTGACACCTCAACATTATAACAATATAATGAAGTAATCATCTAAATTAAATAGGTAGTAAACACTAATAAGCACATATTTATGATAAACATCAACACATTCAAATTTTAAAACAAAAAACTTCTTCCTCAAAAAAAAGGGAGAAGATATAACAAATGTATGTAATATTTTATTAATAAAATATATTATCGTCATAAAATTTTATTTATTTTATCTATAAATAAATAATCTAGTAGCCTTTAAGTGTCACTTTTTGGAAAGTTTTCACGTTTAAAGTGTTGAATCCATATATATATAAAATGCAAAAACCAGTTTCAATAACACAATTCAAGATTTTGCCACAATTTGTTTTTATCAAGTTTTGACTAGAAATCCACCAAAAACTAATACTTAAAACTACTCCCATTAAAAATAATAATTATCCATATTTAAAAAAGTCAATTTTCACTTATTAAATTTTAAACCATCGTTTAAAATTATTTAATTTATTTTAAATTCCTCTATTATATTGTATCATACCATCCCAGATTATTATATTTTAATTATTATTAACTATTGATGTTAATTTATTTATTAATACCCAATCCTAAAGACATGATTGCACTGCGATCCCGATACATACCCCAAATACCCAAATCTAGAGAAAACCCTTTGTTCAACCGTGGAAATGGTAAAATAGAAACGGAGTACGCACGAGGATATGGATGGTTGACCACGTACGCCAAGCATTACCTTATTCCAAAAAAGAAACCGCGTTCAATTAATTAACGGAATTTCTTTCTTGTGCGAGAAGATCCAATAAAACCGTCCAATAATTATTAAATTTAATTTTAAAACACCGAATTATTATTATTTTATTTTATATATTAATTTAATATTTTATTAAATTTAATTATAATTTAAATCATTATTAATAACGTAGTGGTGGTTAATTTTTAGGAAGATTATTTTTTATTTATTAAATTTCAATCCGACCATCTGTTTTATTTTTAATTTTAATATATTTTTTAAGTTGAATTAAAAGGTGTGAATATTTTTAACTTTTAAATTTGGAATTAATAATTTCTTTCCAACTATTATTTTAAAAATTATTTCTCCATAATTCTCCGATTCCCATAATCATATGGTGATAAGTCTCAACAAAAAGTTACATTTTATCTCACTTTCAAGGGTCTATTTTTTTCTCTATCTTCTTCCATGTAAGGGTAATCATTCCACCCAATTTCTTGGTAAAAAAGTTCAAGATAATATTATGATGTATATTATCTTCTAGATAACTATATGATGTCACTGTCTCCATGGTTTTGTTGTCATTTAGAAAATTAACATAAATTATCATTGTCAATATTTTAATATTAACATTTATTCTTCTCATTGTATAAGTGATACTTGTACTAATGTATAAATCATGACAACACCTCAATTTTTTTTTTATTATTTATCTAAATCATAAGGACATCTGAAAATGATTGAAAAATCTATAAAATAGAGAAGGTTATATAGGAGTGGAGAATGGGGGATGGATGCAAAGTGCAGCCTCTCTCCTCAATCTTCATCAGTGATTATGACAATCAAATCACAGTTGACTCTTAAAATAATAAAAGGTTGAACAAGTAAAGAAAGTTTTACATTATTCCAAAAGCATGATTTAGACAATCATTTAAAGGAATTTATTTCTTGTCTAAGAATAAAGAGATCTAATAAAGTTATCTATTCTTTCAGGCTAATTACAATATTAAGATTTGGTCAAAGTTTCAAACCAATAATGCCGTTCATCATTATAACAAGGTGAGAAATTAATCGATCTGTAAATAGTATGGATGCATCATTACCTAGAATTAGAGATTTATATGAAATAATTATTTAATAATATCACTTTATATAGTACTACTATTTGAATTATTCCCACTAAATGAAAAAATATATTTAGTTTAAAACTAATCAATTTAAAGTATTTTATTTCATTATATTTTATTAATTATTTATTAATATTGTTATTATCAATTTTATAGGGTCATTGTTTGTTAGAGGATGGCTTATTTCCCTTAGTTAGAAATATGACAATATTAAATTATATAGAACTAGAATTATAGGTTAAGAATTGTTACTAGGAAAATATTAATAATCTATAAAATAAAAATAAAACGAGGTTCCATCATGTTATATTTTTAGTGATATTAACAAATTTAGTAATATTATAACAAATAAATTTAGAAAGAGAAGGTCAAGAGGGGGAATAAAGTAAGAACTAAAATCTAGGGATCTCAAAAAAACATAATTTAAAAAAGGGGTTGCTAATGATCAAAAGAATATTTTAAAGAGAGGCTGCTAAAAAATATATTAATTATGTTAAACACATGAAATTAAAGAATATTAAAAAGGAAATTAGGGTATGAATAATGAAACCACAAGAAGATAAAGAAATAAGAAAAAATAATTAATACTCCAAAATTATACTCCAAAAATTGTTAATTACTCAACATCTCAACATAATAATAATTTAATATAAATATATTCTTTAATATTTATTTTTCTAATGGTAAAAGTGATAATTACTTATTAGAATTATGGCGACACTTCATCATCATAATAATATAGTAGAATAGTTTTCTAAATTAACTAGCTAATAAACACATATTTATAATAAACATCTAACACATTCAATCTCTAAAACAATGCTAAGATGTTTTTCCTCTTTCATGATTTTTATCTTCTTTTTGTACTTTAAATAGTTAGTCGTGGTTATGTGCTCAATGGGGAATGACTCTTTTTCATTTGAAGTATCCAATTCAATGTATTTCTTTTCTCAATTGTTTTTGAAGGCAAGAAAATCATTCCACATAAAACTTACATTTTTCTTAGTAATATAGTTCGAGTGACTGTTATGATGTAGTTAACTTTCAGATATTTATGTGATGTCACTTCCTCCATGGTTTCCTAATTAATTGTCAATATTATGGCGTCACCTCGAAAATTAAAATAATAACAATATAATATAATTGTAGTAATATAGTTGCAATGAATGTTATGATGTATATTAACTTTGAGATACTTGTATGATGTCAAATCCTCTACGGTTTTGTTGCTATTTAGAAAATTAACAAAAATAATCTTTTTAGATTTTTTAATCTTAACATTTATTTTTGTAGTTGTAAAAATGATACTTGTACTCATGTATGAATCCTTAATAATTCTTAAAATATAAACTTTTGAGAATTCTTAATTACCTATGGCCACTTACCTCGAAATTATAACAATATAATAGAGTAACTTTGAGATATTTATATGATGTCACTTCGGGTTTCCTGATTACTTGTCAAGATCGTGACACCTCCAAAATTAAAATATTAACCATATAATAGAATTGTAGTAATATAGTTCAAGTGGAAGTTATGATGTATATTAACTTTGAGATACTTATATCATGTCACTTCTTGCAAGGTTCTGTTTCCATTTAGAAATTTAACATAAATAATCTCTTTAGATTTTTTAATCTTAACATCTATTCTTCTAGTTGTAAGGATGATACTTCTACTTATGTATGAATCCTTAATAATTCTTAATATATGAATCCTTGAGAATTCTTAATTACCTATAAGACATTAAAATAATAACAATATAATAGAGTAGTTTTCTAATGGCAAGAGGCACTTTATTTCCAAGTATGGAGGTAGATCTCACGTAAAAACATAAACACTTAAATATGTAAATAAGTAATGTTTAGCATCTCACATTTTTAATCTAATGTGACTCTATTCAAAAATCAATGTAATTATTATTATGTATAAACACAATAAAAGAGGTCAAGTAAATAAATAAAAATATAAATAAACTAGAGGTATGGTAAATAACTAAACTCCCTTTTTATATCTAATCCATAAACTCTTTATATTTAAGAAAACTCAAAAAATAGGTTTTATTTAGGTGAGGAATATTGGCCAAATAGCATGGGACAAATAATTATTAATGCCATGGGCCGAATACCATATTTATAAAAGAGATATGGTAAATAAATAAAGATAGAAGAGGTATAAAGAGGTATGGTAATATATCAAGTATGATTAGAAATCACTATCTAAATATATACCAAGACTATGGGGAAAATACCATAGTAAATAAAATAGCTATGATAAATAAATAAAAATATAAATAAACCATAGGTATGCTAAATAAAATAAAATAAAATTATATTTACTCCATAAACCTCTTCATACTTACTAATAGTAAAAAAAGGTTTTCATAGTTGTATTAGTTGTATTAGCAATTGTGAATATTTTTAATTTTTAAATTTGAGATTAACGATTATTTTTGAAGATATTATTTTAAAAATTATTTTTGAGTTTCTTTTCCATATTAATTTAATTAAAAATATTTTTATTTATTTTAATTTGGATTAATAATTTCTTTGTATTATTTTTATTTTTCAAGGGAAATCATTTTTCCTTTCAACTCTTGAGAGAGAGTGAGGGTCAATACAAAAATATTCATAAACACGTATTCATTACATCAATATTTCTCATCATCATGTCATTTGCAAGGAATTGAAATTGGTGGGAGAGATAAAATACATTCTACGTAACCACATGACAAAACCCTATTTGACCACCTCTTAGTAATATTTTAATTCTATTTGATCCTCTAATTCTTTACAAGACACCAATTGATTTTTAATTCAAATCCCTAATTGTTTAGTCAAGATTTGACATACTTATGCCAATAGAGTTTGAGGAAGAGGTGGGAAGAGGTGTTTCTCAGTAGAGCTTAAGGCAACGCTAAGATGTTTTTTTTAGCTTCATGATTTTTATCTTGCTCTTGTACGTTAGATAGTTAGTAATACTTATGTGATCAATGGAGAAAGACACATTTTCATTAGCAGTATCTAATGCAATGTATTTTCTTTAATTTTAACTTTATATGTTAAGAAAAGCGTTTGAATTTTCTTGATATTCCTCCATAATTCCCCGAACCTCATAATCATCTAAGAATAATGCAAGTGATAAGTCTCAAAGAAAAGCTACATTTTATCCCACTACCAAAGGTCTATTTTTTCCAATATCCTTTTCCACACAAGGATAATCATTCCACACAATTTATTGGTAATAAATTTACAATGAATATTATGATGTATATTATATTTTAGATACTTGTACTTATGTATGAATATTTGAGAATTTTTAATTACTTATCTAGATCATAGAGAGACCTCAAAATGACTGAAGAATCTATAAATAGAAAGGGATGTAAAGTGAGGTTTGTCCCCTCAATCTTTATGAGTCATTATCACAATCACTGTTCACTCTTAAAACAATAAAAGGTTGACCATGTAAGAAAATGTTTACATTATTCTAGAAGAACAACATGGTTTCGAAATGAAGAAAGGATCTAATAAAGTTATTCAAATTTCATTAATTTTAAATTAATTATATATATATATATTATTTTATTATTTTATCATGTTTAATTATAAAATTGTAACACCCAAAGCCACATAAGAAATACTCCCAAGAAAACTCTGAATCACAAGAAATTGGGCAAGAAAGAAACAACTC
>Ga0181474_100019_pt1 | contig 15530 bp, 13 predicted proteins | sample In3P11_FD_119092 | JGI IMG/M metagenome (GOLD analysis project Ga0181474, IMG submission 119092) | Clean room microbial communities from NASA Spacecraft Assembly Facility at Jet Propulsion Laboratory, Pasadena, California, USA -... ... | reverse complement strand
TTCTGAAGTCCTGATGTATATGATGCTATTCCTACTGTTGTTACAACTTTTGTAGCTATTATTGCAAAGATTTCTATTTTTATTTTCTTATTAGAATTAGTTCACTATACAAGTAAACCAATATTTGACCTAGATTTTTCTTGAACAACAAGCTTGTTATTTAGCTCTCTCTTATCTTTAGTTATAGGAACAGTTGTAGGGCTAACACAATCTAGAATAAAAAGATTATTTGCGTTTAGTACTATATCACACGTAGGGTTTATATTATTAGGTTTAAGTATGCACACTGTTGAATCAACACAAGCGTTTATGTTCTATTTAATTCAATATTCAATATCAAATTTAAATGCGTTTATCTTAATTCTTACTATAGGGTATTCTCTATATTGTTATGTGTATAATGCTAAGTCTACAACTAGTGTTGGAGAAGAAAACAGTACTAATACTATGTCTACAACTAGTGTTGGAGAAGAAAACAGTACTAATGCTATGTCTACAACTAGTGTTGGAGAAGAAAACAGTACTCATACTATGTCTACAACTAGTGTTGGAGAAGAAAACAGTACTCATACTATGTCTACAACTAGTGTTGGAGAAGAAAACAGTACTCATACTATGTCTACAACTAGTGTTGGAAAAGAAAACAGTACTAAAGAAAGTAATAAGATTAATGAAAACAACAGTAACTTAAGTGATGTAAATAATTCTCCTATTCAACTTATTGACCAGTTAAAAGGGTATTATTATATAAACCCTATAGTATCCTTAAGTTTAGGAATAACTCTATTCTCTTTTGCAGGAATACCACCGTTAATAGGGTTCTTTGGTAAACAGATGATTTTAAGTGCAGCTATGGATAATGGATATATTTTTATGGCATTAGTTGCGATATTAACTAGTGTTATAAGTGCTGTATATTATTTAGCTATCATAAAACAAATCTTTTTTGATAAACCAGATTACACTTTAAACGATGAACTAAAGAGTTTTAATGCAGATGGTTTAATTACTGAAAAAAACACAATTGTTAATAAAGTTAATATAAAAATTAACAATATCGTTATATCAAGCTCATTGAGTTCATCTATTTCAGTTATTACATTAATTATCACATTATTTATTTTTATACCAGAAGAGTTATTAAGTTTAGCTAATATATTAGCATTAATACTTTTTAATTTATAAATGACAAGTACAACTTTTTTTATTATTTTTATACCTATTTTAGCTATATTATTGTTAGCAATTAATTTAATCTTAGCACCACATAACCCTTATCAAGAAAAAGATAGTGCGTTTGAATGTGGTTTCCACTCATTTTTAGGACAAAATAGAACACAGTTTAGTGTTTCATTCTTTATCTTTGGTCTTCTATTTCTTTTATTTGATTTAGAGATCTTACTGGTATACCCATACAGTGTTAGTAGTTACACCAACGATATTTATGGTTTAGTGGTTATGATGGTCTTTTTCGTGTTATTGACTTTAGGGTTTATATTTGAATTAGGTAAAAATGCGCTTACCATTGATAGTCGGCAAACATCTTCCTATAGTAATAATGATACAACAACACCAGTTACATGTATTGATGATCGGCAAACATCTTCCTATAGTAATAATGATACAACAACACCCGTTACACGTATTGATGATATTGTAATCTTACAGAGCTCTATGCTACCTGATTTAGTAGACATATTAAATACTATTGTAAATACTCTACCTGGTGGTGAAGATTTATACGAAAAAGCTATCAAAGCAGCTACGGATCTTGCAGCTGTACCTGAAACTATTAAGGAAATTGCTGCGGGTGAGGAGCAGAAAATACAGGAAGCTTATGAAGCTGTTACAAACTGTAATAATACAGGGTCTTCCCCTGAAGATGTCAAGGCTGGCCTTGACTCAGCTAAAGCATTACTTGATTCAGGTAAGGATGAATTGAAAGAATCTGTAGAGGTTGCAAAGGAAATTTATGAAGATAGAAATTAATCATTAAATTTAAACCATGATAAAATTTTATAAAAACCAATTAACCTTAAAGCAGCCTTTCTCTTATGTTTTACACAGCGGTACAAACCCTTTTATATTAAAAAGCGTTGTTATTTACATAACTGTTCACCATCTGGATATGTATTATTACGAGAGCTTTATTTCTATGTACGAGAGCTTTATTTATATGTACAACAGCATTAGTAATGGGTTTTATTTACCTAGCTTCTATTTTAAACCACATGATATACATCCTCTTATAAAAAATACTTATGATTTATGAATTAGTATGCAAAATACTAAATTAAATATAATAAAACCGCTAGTTGAGATCAACAATATTATGGTAGAATCTACTAAATTAGTAAGATTTCCTTAATTTGATCATTTAGTACATTTACGGGTTAACTTAGATTATTCTCATTCAATACATAGACTTATATCACTTTTAATAGTACCATTTATTATAATTATAGGTGTCAATGTGCACGATATTATAGGTATTATTGTTAAAAAATTAAATGTATTTAGTTTTGTTAATTCATTAATAAAAAAATTAAATGTATTTAATCGTTTTGTTAATTCATTAATAAAAAGATGCTCTTCTTATTTTTATGATCCCGTCAGGGATAATGTACCTAGTAACTAGGAAAATAAAAAAAAACATCTCGTTCTTTTAACAATAGCTCTAATAAGCGTAGGTTGTATAATAGTGGTTCAGATGAAGATGAACAAAATAATAACCCCGACAAGAGACCTAATGTAAAATTCACTGAACAAACTCCTTTTTCTATAAATACAAGAGATCTTCCTATAATGCTCGGTAATGTAAGAGATAGCATTATAAACTTTAGGTCCATGAATACTACAAATCGTATATATGGTACATATATGGTACACAATTCTATTAATAGACTTGGTACTATGCGTCAAGTTATGCACTATATAGATGATAATAGAGATCAGCGAGTTACTATATCGGGTAATAGAATTGTACCCCTAGGTTTTTTATTATCTAATGATGTAATTCATTTTTTTGCTCATCCCTTACGGACAAGTATATATACAATTAGATGGCCAGGAATGTTTGCTTTTTTTGATGCACTTAACCATATTATGTCAACACATTAAGCAAGCTTCAGCAGAAATAATTTACCTGTAGGAACTCCTCATAGTTCGTGAAATCCTCACAGTAATAATACTCCTATTAATGTTTTATATGTTATTTCTTTGTTGGAAAGTTTGGATCCATCTCTTTTGTTGCAATAAAACGCAGCTTACTTATTATTTAAGGTTTAGAATTTTTATTAAATAATTGTCTTTTTACAATCAACTTTTTATAAAATATATTTTGTGTACCATTTGTATTACATATTACAAAATAGTATAAAAAATCCCAGTAGATCATTTTAGATTTATCTGGAAAATGGCCTTGTAGACTTCTGTTTACACAGCTATTTAAGGGAGAAGACTAGACTTATTTCTAAGTAAAGCCCTTTTTTTTACAGAAAAAATGAAAAATAAATAGAAAAATCATAAAAGGGGATAAGCTCAATTAACTATAAACTCATACTTGATTTGTTTTAAACAAAAGCATAAAGAACTCTTATTATTTATTTTATAAACTTGTGATACAAATGTAATTTATCTTAATTTTATTATAATTAATGCATTTAAGAGAATAGTAGGGAAGTCCAGTGATTTAAATATAGCTTTTTAAAAAGCGAGGTACAAGCTTGGGTAATTCACAGAAATTAAAATGATAAAAACTTTTAGTATTTTATTATTATTATGAAATAAAAAGCCTTAATTAATCTTTATTTTAGTTAAATATTACATACAGGACCCGGCTTACTTGTATCCAAGTAATATATCTTTATTGTCTTTATAAATTTATTTTAAATACAAATTATGCTACTGATTCTAGTAGATCTTATAGCAAATTAAATAAAAATTAGCTTGGGAAAAGGGTAAAATTTGCATTTTCTACATAGCATTATTTTAACTAAAACAATAGTGTTATATGTTACCAAAATATTAATTTTTATTGGCATTTCTTTATGTTATGAACTTAGACATATCTCGCTAAAAATTTATTTTTGTATCTATTAGATATAAAGCTTTTTTTTTTTAGAGTTATTTATTTTTGTAATGATATGACGTAATAATTAGTAATTTGTTTTTTCCATATAAACATGTGATAAAAATATAGATAAGCAGATATAGTACAATTATTACTATATAATACAATTTAAAATAGGGTATAGCTTTATTTTTTGTATTAAGACTTTTTTAATCATCTTATATAAATTCCATATTTAACGGTTAAATAGTTGTATATTTAACCATTTTATCCTAATACTTTCGAAAGAATAGTTTCGACAAAATAATTTTATACTTGTAGTAAAATCCCATACTTATACATGACAACTTTTTTATATATTCTTAATATTTTATATTACAAATATATTTTTAATTATGTCGGGATTAAAATGGGATGATGATGATATAATATTAATTATAATATCTCCTATATTATTAGGGGTGGTATCCTTTGTTATAGTATTGTCATGATACTTTGGATATAGAGAAAGTTACTATCAGTTGTGGGAGGATAAAAATCATTTGAATGATATTATGATTAACATGATTCGAATATACTTTTTATTTATTCCGTTACTTATATTATTGTTTATCTACGCTAATTTCGTGAGCTTGGAAGGATTGTCTTAATATCATTTTTCTACTTATTTTCTCATAAAAACCCAAAACTTTCTCTCATGAAGATTTAAAATACCTCTATCATATTTAACCATTTTATCCTAATACTTCCGAAAGAATAGTTTCGAAAAAATAATTTTATACTTGTAGTAAAAAACAATATTTATATATGTTTAAATATCAAACAATATTAAGCCCTCTTGACCAATTTGAAATAAGAAATTTATTCAGCATAGATACACCATTATTAGCAAACATGAACTTATCTATAACTAATATAGGGCTATACATGACTATAGCTGCTTTCATAGCTTTCTATTTTAGTATTTTAGCTACTAACCACTCGAAAATTACTCCAAACAAATGATCTTTAAGTCAAGAAACATTATATGCTACTATTCATAGCATAGTTGTAAACCAAATTAACAATAAAAGCGGTCAAGCTTACTTTCCATTTATGTATGCATTGTTTATCTTCATCTTAATAAACAATCTAATAGGAATGGTTAAAAGGAGCCTACATATATATATTATCCAAACATTTAGCTTAACTAATTTAAAAAACAAAATAATCAGACTATATTCTTCAAATACTTCTAATTACCCTAGATATAATCTTAATAACACTTATTATCTTAATCCTTATTATATCACAGGTCTTGTAGATGCAGAGGGTTGTTTTACAACATCTATCTATAAAGATTGTAGAATGAAAACAGGATGACAAGTTAAACCTATATTTCAACTTAATTTACATAAAAAAGAGATAAAAATCTTAGAAGCTGTACAAAAAACATGGGGTGTAGGTAAAATATATAAACATGGTCAAGATTCATTTATGTATCGTGTTAGCTCTTTAAAGAATTTAAGAGTAATAACAAATCATTTCGATAATTATCCTTTAATAACTCAAAAATTAGCAGATTACCTGTTATTTAAACAATCTATTGATTTAATACAGAAAAAGTTACATCTAACTGAACAAGGTTTACTAAAATTAGTTGGTATAAAATCTGTATTAAACAGGGGTTTATCTGAAAAATTTAAAGAAACATTTCCTAATATGATACGAGTAGTAAGACAAAAGGTTGATATTTCAGAAATAAAAGATGTTTATTGACTCATAGGGTTTGTTGAAGGGGAAGGATCTTTTATGGTTATTATTCAAGAATCTAAAAGCAAAAAAACAACAGACAACATAGGTTTAAGATTTGTAATAACTCAACATTCTAAGGATTCAGTATTATTTGATAATATTTCAAATTATTTAGGTTGTGGGAAATGTTATTTTAGCCGTAATGAAGTAAATTTAATTGTTTCAACTTTTTCTGACATAAATAATAAAATTATATCTTTATTTAATAAATATCCCTTACTAGGAACTAAAAAGGAAGATTACCTAGATTTTTGTAAAGTAGCCGAGTTAATAAAATCTAAAGATCATTTAACAAAGCAGGGTATAGAAAATATAAAAAGAATTAAAAGTAATATGAATAGTAAAAGAATACATTCTTAACTAAACATCTTAGATATAAAATAGTCTAACCCAAATATTTTGTTTTTAATTACGCTTTATTATTATGGATAATATTATACGTAAAATTTTACTATATGCTGAAAACTTCTAATGCTTTAGATACGATCATTAATAATAAATTTGACAATATTTGTATTATTTATTATATTTAAAAGACGTAACAACTCTAAAGATAAAACAATGAACAATCAGCAGGAAACCAACAGATACTACTAATACTTTAGACAAAGAATAGTATATACTAGAGGGATCCTCAGAGACTACACGTAAAAGGCTGCTCATATTACTAAATAAAGCAGTCAAGATATAGTCCGACTTGATATGTCTATATGTCTATCAAGAAGTCCTTATAGTTTCGCATCAACATCTCATTTTATTTTAACATTCTCACTTAGCTTTACGGTTGTATTAGGTGCAACAGTATTAGGATTTAAAGAGCATGGATTAAAATTCTTTTCTTTATTTGTTCCAGCTGGTTGTCCTTTAGGATTATTACCTTTATTAGTTATTATCGAGACCATAAACGGAAGTTAGGAAACTTCAAATTGTGGTAAAGAGCCAAACTCCGGGGAAGCCCTAAAACTCTAATAACCAAGGATGTTTAGGAAACTTTATGTCTGGCCCCATTAATGCCTGGGGGTATGGTAATATCATTAGAGATGATCGAAAGAGAAATGGGTAATCGCGGATCTAAATCAAATAATGAATTATTTGTAAAAGAGCAACGAGTAGACGGTTTTTCAGTATTGTCTTCAATACTGTAAGGTGTACTCTAGTCGCCATGAAAGTGGTATTTGAGTAGAATTAAGTAACTCAAATTGAAAGATTCTGTATTAGTTTTTGACCTGACCTGGTCTAGCAGAGCAACAGATAATTTTGTTTATATAAACGGGTTTGAAATAATTTCCTCTGTAATCTATTTACTAGCTGCAACCTGACTCCGGATAAGTATAAATCTGTGGTAAAGAAGAGTCGGTCTAATGGTATACTATTAAGTAGACCGGCTTCGATCTTAATAAGTACTTACATTTTAAAAAGCAAAAGAACTCTGTCTACATCATCTGAAAGATTACCTGATAGAGTCTATATTAATGCTGATCAGGACAAAGAATTAATCGTTAGTGAAAATAAAGGACGAGCGGGTATTTATCGTTGAGTACACAGAGAATCAGGTAAAAGTTATATAGGTTCTTCAAATAAGTTGAATATTAGATTTAAACAATATTTTAATTATAATCATATATCATACCCTAAACGGAATATGGCCATTTATAAGGCACTATTAAAACATGGTTATGCGGAGTTTAGATTAGAAATTTTAGAATATTGCTCTGCCGATATGTTACTTAAAAGAGAGCAATACTACTTTGATAAATGTAAACCCGAATATAATATATTAAAAACTGCTGGATCTCCATTAGGTTACAGACATAGTGAAGCAGCTAAAAAATTAATAGGTATAGCTTCTAAAGATAGAAAAGTGTCATAATCAAGCCGTGATACAAGAAGAAAAGCTTTATTAGGTAAAACTTTGGATAATGAACGTTTAGAAAAAATGCGTCTAAGTAATACCTTAAGAAAGTCTGTCCTGTTAACTAACAGGGAAACAGGTAAGACCCAGGTATTTTCATCTAAGACAGACGCTGGTATATATCTAGGTATATCTCGGGTTTCCGTAAGTAAATGTTTATTAAATAATATGCCTTACAAGGGTTATACTATTTCTAAAGCCCCTTCAAAAGATAATGATGTCGCTGAGCTATCGTCTACTTTTAGTTTTATTAAGCAACAGCCTGTCCGATTAACTAATAAGTTAACTGGTATTTCCAAAGAATTCTCTTCTATGGTAGATGCTGCTAAATTTTTGGATATATCTAGGGCGCGGTTATGATACTTTTTAAGTAATTTGTCTAATATAGAGAATGATACATTAAAAGGGTATACTATTTTCAAGATAATGGATACTCAGGTTAAAGTTAACAGGAAATCTGTTAGTATAGAGGTTACCGATATATATACAAAGGAAGTAAAAATATACCCTTCGCTTACTTTAGCTGCCGAAGCTTTAGATGTAGCTCGGTCCAGTTTATCAGGATATTTTGCTAAGAAACGTACTAAGCCTTATAAAAATAAATATAATCTAAAATTAGTATAAACACTAATTTTTTTAAACTACTTTACGCTAAATATATAAACTTATTGTGTATTAACAGGTCAAAAACATTATTTAATACAGTCGATCATATCTTGCTCGTAATGTTTCTTTAGGGTTAAGATTAGCTGCTAACGTAAAAAAAAGATGAGATTAGGTAGCTCATTCTTGTTGCGTCAAAGAGCCAAACTCCGGGGAAGCCCTAAAGCTCTAATAACTAAAGATAAGACGGAAACTTCTTAACTGGCCTCATTAATGATTGAGGGTATAGTAATATCATTAGAGATTCTAGTAATAGGAATGGGTGATCGCGGATCTAAATCAGATAATTATCTGTAAAAGAGCAACGAGTAGACGGTTCTTCCATTAGATTAAACTAATGGTAAGGTGTACTCTAGCCGCCGGGAAAGCCGGTTCTTAGGAGAAAATAAGTAACCTAAGATTAAAGATATAACAATAGCCTATCCTCATTTTATAATACTTACCTTTGTTTTTATTCCCTCTATCCACTGGATAATAGAGTAGGAAGAGTGTATCGAAAAGGAAAATTAACATAACAACTATATTATTATATATGGACTTATAGAATCTTTCGTTAATTTCGTATTATGTAAAGTTTACAATGTAACACTTTAAAGAAAGGATAAAGTATATAAACACCTTTGAATAAGGGGACAAAGTTTATATATACCTTTAAAGGAAAATATTTGTTCAAATTAGTAAACTAGAATACTGCGGTATACGCCGAGACCACAATTGAATTATAAAGCAATAAAAGTATACTTATGTTAATAATCTGAGGATGAATTTGTTAAACGACTTTCAGGACATATGTTATTAAATATACTTAGTGGATTTACATACAATATTATGAGTTCTGGTATTATTTTCTTTATATTAGGATTATTACCTTTAGCATTTATAATCGCCTTCTCTGGATTAGAGTTAGGTATTGCCTTTATACAATCACAAGTTTTTGTAGTTCTATCTTGTTCATATATAAAAGATGCATTAGAATTACATTAGAGGAAATATTCATGTTAAATTTAAAAATGTATATACTTATAAAACATTTATCCCTAAAAGGGTCAATAGCTTATGGATTTATTTCTAGAAAAATTTTAGTAAAAATTAATTCTTCTACCCATGTAAAATGAGTAGAAAGGTTTTTGTTTGAACATTTTGCTTTTTTGGATTGCTAATCTATATTAGCTATTTTAGTGAAGTTATTCATTGTAGTGCACCTAATTGGGATAGACTTATTTCTATATATGCCGCACCAAGCCACCATGGATAGATACTCTTAAATTCTCTTAGTACTGCACTGGAGGCTGAGGTAGATAGACGAGTTCGAATTGGTGCAACCTCTAGTTCTGTTTGTTTATAAGAGATAGGAGTAACATGAGAAGATAAAGATGATACGAAATTTAATGCATTTCCTGGGTTAGCTTCGCTATATGCAACAAGACCTGAATGATTTCCAAGGAAAGGGAGGACTATTGTATCTCATATTATAGAACATATGAAGTCCGACCCATTTCTAGCGTGTTCTTAATTTATTTTCTAAAAATAATTGTTCTTTTACAGTTAACTTGTTATGAAAGGTAGCTACCTTACCTAATAGTGTAACAAATCCCAGTTAGAAATCCTTTTTTATCTACTGGAAAATTGCAATTACATTATGTAAAAGGCAATTAAGGGGAGAAGACTAATCTACTATAGGTAAAGCCCTTTAACTAGAAATATAACTGAGAAGTTATAATTTTTACGAATAAACCAACTTATCTAAAATAAAAATTAACTGCATATAATTCAATAGTAGTATATTTGATGCTCTAATAAATGAACGATTATTATTATTTTAAAAATATATTAATATACTTCTAATATACTAAGCTAAGTTAGAGCTTTAGATAAGAATCCTTATCTTATGATAATAGATACATGTGTCTTAAAAGAGTCCCTATTAGTTTAACGGTAGAACAAGATTTTCCTAATTTCTTAATCTGAGTTCGAGTCTTAGATAGGGAAAATAGTTCTATCTGATAGATTTTATCTTAAAATTTATCTATAAATTATAAAAAAGACACTCAAAATTATTTAGTGTCTAGTTAGATAAAATACCTAGTTTATAAAAAAACTTATTAAAATTAAATTCATAACATATAAGAATAGATCTATTCTTTTAATTCTCCATTATCTAGGGCTAACCTTTCCAGCATTAGTACACTTTTACTGGAAAATAGGAAAATTTTAGTAGGGTCTATGTTTATAACATTATATAAAATATTCTATATTTTACCTATTGTTATCTAAAATAAAAAACAATTTCTACATAAAAAAAATTTTTTTATAACAAGTTATTTTAATTACCCGTATAAGATTAAAAATCTTTTCTTACATTTAAAAAGCCTGCATAAGATTAAAAAAAAAGGGGTGTGTTGCATAGGGCTATGCATTTTGATTGCAGATCATAAATATAAGGTTCAACTCCTTCATATCCTTAGCTTATCTGATATATAGAGTATTTCCATATATCCTCTTTTTCTATGTAGTTATTTTAGAGAAAATAAAATAGCAGAGAATTTGATATGATAGTCATATTACTCGCTTACTTATAGAAATAAATTAAATTTTTTTTTTGAATAGACGTTTGTGGTTCTTATAAATGAATAGGTTTTTACTATAATTAATGTAATTCTTTTTCAAAAGAATTTTAGCCAAAAGAAATGTTAGTAAATAAAGCTTAAATTTTTACTAAATTGAGAAAATAAAATCTATTACATTAGTAAATTGTTATAAAAATATAGTTTATATTTATAAATTGTTATAAAAATATAGTTTATAAATATAAACTATATTTTTTATGACTATAACCTCAATATAAAATTTGTAGTAAAATAAACTTTTTTAGCAATATATATTTTACAAATAATATATATAACTACATTTAGTTGAATAGATAATTGTGACCCCTTGCACCCAGTTACTTAGCCATTTTTCAACTAGCAAGATTATATTATCTACAAATAATAAATACAATAACCTCACTATAAAAACATCGGGAATTACTATGTGATTTGAAAGATGATTCTTATCTTCAAATGCTAAAGATATTGGTGTTTTATATTTAATCTATGCATTATTTTCAGGTTTAGTTGGAACAGCCTTTTCTGTATTAATCAGATTAGAACTATCAGGACCTGGTGTTCAGTATATTGCTGATAATCAACTATACAACAGTATTATTACTGCTCACGCTATTATAATGATTTTCTTTATGGTCAAAAAATATTCTATATTAACCTCGCACCTTACTTTTTTTAAACAAGTAAATAGTGCTAATAACAATTCACTCTTGTTAAATGAATGTGATAACAATTCACTCTTGTTAGATGAATGTGATAACAACAACGGTGGTGATAAGCCTTATAATGAAAATGACGGCAAAAAACACAATTATGTTAAAGTATTGGTAGACGCCCCATATGATAATAGAGACATCATACTTAAAGTAACTAAGAAACAGAAAGGTGTTTATGTATGAGAGACTTTGGACGGAAAACATAAGTATGTAGGACATTCCATTAACTTATATAACAGAATAAGTTCTTATTTTATGCCATCCATACTTAAAACTAAAGCAAGAAGAGTTTTACGTTATTTTAATAAATATGGTTTTAGTAATACTAAATTAACTATATACATTATGAATGAAAATTCCAGTTTAGAACAAGTAGTGGAACTTGAACAACATTTTATGGACAGCTTAAAACCAAATCTTAATGTAGATCCTATAGCGAGTAGTTCTGGATATCATGAACAAATGAGTCAAGAAAACCGTGAAAAGCTTCGTAAACTAAGAGGTACTCCAGTGTATATGTATAGTACTGAAGATTTTACTTTGATACACATTTTTGGATCAAAACAACAAGCTTATACTCTTATAAATATACACCATAATACTTTAAATGATTGTTTAAACTCAGGTACTACATATCTAGATAATTTCTTTTTTTCTTTAGATTTAATAGAAGAATCTCCTAAAACCAATCTTATTGATACAAATGAACTTAAAAGTTTAGTATCAGACAATAGAGAGCTATACTTAGTCAAACACCCGGCAGCTAAACCTATTTTAGGAGAGTTTAAAGATGATCCTAAAAAAAACATAGAATTTAATTCTTTATCTAGTTTAGCTAAACATTTAAAAGGTGATCGTCAAGTTATTAGAGGATACTTAACAGGTGAAAAATTAGGTTACTATCGAGGTAAATGAAAATTTAGTTACAAAATTTAATATAGAAATAAAGGCATGGCCGGGTAAGGTAGAAATATCTTACTTTACATTCACTGTTTGCTGGAATACCTTATAGAGCCTTTGGAACTAGTAATGCAGACTCTCTTTAAGATAAAGCGGCATAATACAGTAACATTTCAAAGGATTAGGCAATCAGCCAGAAACCAAAAGTAAAAGGGCTCATTGTAGCATTAAACGCTTTTACAGAGTAGGATCTTCAGAGACTACACGTGAATATCTCAGTAAACACTTAATAAACACTAAGTATTTAGAGATAAAGATATAGTCCGGGCATTTACGAAAGTTAATGTATAAAGCGCATGCCTGCTTTAATTGGGGGATTCGGTAATTTTTTACTTCCATTAGGGTTAGGAGGACCTGACATGGGATTCCCTAGACTTAATAATATTAGTTATTTATTACTAATCCCTAGTATTGTTCTTTTCTTATTTGCAGGTGGAATAGAAAATGGTGTAGGTACTGGGTGAACTCTTAAAATGGAGTCTTTCCATATGTATGATATGGAGTCGTTTTGCTTATTATTAGCTGCGACAAAATTCCCCTCGATGCGTGAATATCCCCAACAATATGAAGTAAGATACTCACGATTGTTTAATAAATCGTATGTTAGAACGCTTACAACACGGGGGCAATACGCCTGGGTAGCAAAAAAAAACTTTGTAACCCATCAGAGACTTAACGGGGAATATTTGGAAAAGAACGAGAAAGAATGATTTGAACAATGATTAGTTGGAATAACAGATGGAGAAGGTACATTTGGTTTTTACAAAAGTAACCATAAGTGAACACTAGTGTTTAAAATAGCTTTTTCGAGATATAATTTAAGAGCTTTATATTACATTAAAACTCAATTAGGTATAGGAAATGTAACTAAAGACAATACAAAAGCTCAAATTTTAATAAGAGATAGAGAAAAATTAGAGACTTATATATTTCCCATTTTTGATAAATATCCTCTTTTAACTAGTAAATATTTTAATTATGTTAAATTTAAAGAAGCGTTTTCTATTCTAACTGATTCTAGTATAGATGAATTTGAAAAAGATAGACTTTTACTGGATTTACATAGTAAAAGTATACCTGAAGTTTATGTCGCCCCAGCTTGAAAAGATAATGTTCCCTTATCCTATGATAGTGCATTACAAATAATGTCTAAACCTTGATTGAGTGGTTTTATAGAAGGGGAAGGTAGTTTCTATCTTGTAAATAAAGAACCCACTAGAATAGTACATGGATTTGGTATAACTCAAAAATTAGATTTAATAGTTTTAGATGCCATAAAAACGTTATTACATATTAATACATCCATAGTTTATAAGAAAAAACACAATTATTTTATGTTGGATACTACTAATTCTAAAGCAATAGAAAATATAATAAAGTATTTTAAAGATAATTTAGTGGGTATGAAAAATGTCGAATACAAGATATGAGCGAGATCTTACGGTAAACATAAAGGAAATTTGGATAAACTATTTTCTATAAGAGAAGATCTAAGATCTATGAAAAGAAATCTGGTAGATATAAAAGGTTTTGACACTATAAAATATATGAAAAAAGATTTGGTTTTTACTAGTGATTTTGTAAAAGTTGATAAGTTAGTTGAACAAGAAAAAGATTTGGTCCATGAAAGTGATTCTTTAACATCATATCAGTTAATTCAAGAAAGAAGTTGCAATTCTAAGGAAAGCAATTACAATTTTGAAAAAACCCATTCTAATTTTAGCCTAGACTATAACATAAGGTTAACTAGTAATATCAAATATGGTTTAGTTAGTTGTCATTTTAATCATGATATCACGTCTGGTAGATTACATTTATTAGAATCCCAGAGATCTTATACCTCTATATGTAAGCCGGTTGTAAGGATCACTCGTAACCCGCGTTGACTATATTATTCATTACAGGATAGAAAACGTCAAGAACAAACCATAAAGAGGTTTGAACAATAAACACCTTATGATTATTATAGTCTGGATTGATTTAACGAAGGTTACAATGGATTACAACAAGAGGATGGTAGTAATGAATTACAAGTAAACTCTTATAACTTTGACATAGATAAAGAAGATGACTTAGGTCTTGAAACACTCTTTAATGAGAATAGATAAAATAATACTTTCTATAGGTTTAAATATTAAACCTTTAAATACATTATAAGTATTTATAAAAACCCTACTAAACACATTCAAATCCAAAAAAATTCACTCGTTTTTAACCAAATAATGGTATAGTCCGAACAATGCAGAAATGCATTGAGTGTTATGATAATTTTATAAATGAGATAACCAACATAATTGATACCCTCCATTATCAGGTATACAAAGTCATAGTGGTCCAAGTGTAGATTTAGCTATATTCGGGTTACATCTTTCTGGTATATCTAGTCTTCTTGGAGCTATGAATTTCATGACAACTACATTTAATATGAGAAGTCCTGGAATAAGATTACATAAATTAATTTTATTCGCATGAGCAGTTGTTATTACAGCTGTTTTATTATTATTATCTTTACCTGTTTTAGCCGGTAAACTAATTCTGCCGGCTCTAAATTTGGCCGTATTCTGGGAACCGTTATACGAAAGTATATCGCAATCAGCAGGTAATCTATTAAGTTTGAACTTTTTAGAGAACCTCAGAGGCTATACGCCAAAATATTTTTGCTGTAGTTTGGAACTTTTGACCTTTCCTTCATGCACAACTGCTAGATGCATTCATACTGATAACAATAGTAAAAATTTAAACAAATCCTTTTTTAGTTCTTATTTCACCGGGCTTATTGAAGGTGATGGTACGGTAATAACCGCTAA
>Ga0181474_100017_pt1 | contig 16385 bp, 17 predicted proteins | sample In3P11_FD_119092 | JGI IMG/M metagenome (GOLD analysis project Ga0181474, IMG submission 119092) | Clean room microbial communities from NASA Spacecraft Assembly Facility at Jet Propulsion Laboratory, Pasadena, California, USA -... ... | reverse complement strand
ACGCTGAGAAAAGAGGCTGCCCCCGGGTCGAGAAGTACGACTTTTGAGTGTCGCACGGTTGGGATGCTTTGTAAAGAGAGAAGTGGCTGTACCATGTCATGTCCCTCCGCACCCGGGGGTATAGGGCTTTCCCTGATCGTGATTGGATTTGCCCAGCAGTAACTCAACGCATCGAAGACAGGGTTGCTCCTCAAATCCACGATTTTGAGCGTACATATTATCTCCCCGTCTGGTGAGGGGAGCAATTCTAGAATGCGGATTGAGGAGTCGTTTGGAAGGCGCTTATAACGATACGAGGATGTTGAGGTACGAGGGCGACCATCCGATGGCGCACATCGCCGACGATCCCGTCTAGCCTGGCTGGAAGGCATGGCCGTTGTAGGTTGTGCTCAACAAGAAAAACGCGATTCGCACGTAATGTGAAGAAAGACTTGACTCCACCGCCATGATATCTTGCTGCGGCCTGCTCAGCCTCGCATCGAATACGCGCCTGGGTCTTGCCGATCGTCGCTAGGCGTGATGCCACGGACAATGAGTGACTCCTGATGAAGAGATTTTAAGTAACGTCAGAGGAGCCGTGTCATTTGTGGAAGGTGTTGTACAGGTAAAAAAAGCTCTTGGCTTGCAATGTTACAATTTGCCTGCTCAGAAGAGACCAGCGCTAGATGACGTGTCAGGCTTGCGATTTGGCACGTTTATCGTAGGCGGGGCTGTAACAATCCGCGGTCAAGGAGGCGAAAATCTGATCATGGTTAAAAGCGATGGGCAGACATTTTCACAATTCGTTCAACATTCACTATCGGACCCAATTGTACGGACGCCATACAAGGCGGCCGACTTCCACAATGGTCAGGAATCGACCGAAGTATGTGCGAATCCGTCCTTCTTCGGCCACAATTTTGATCCTGAAAAACCGTCGGCCCCAGTCTCCATCTCGCTTTTCTCCTTGATCGCACGTTTTCGGGATGTTGGAGCATCAGATGCTCGTGACAAAGTTTTCGCGTTCTTGCATATGGCCACCGAGACCCCAGATCTGAAACCTGATTACCGCGTCAGGACACAATATGTTTTCATGGCGGCTGCAAAACTGCTTCTCGATCAGCACAATCTGACCGTGCTCTCACATGTGCAGGACCCGGAGGCAACCAACATCAAAGATCTGCCAAGCTGGATCCTCGACTTTAGTGTTCCTCTTGGAAAGACACCTTTTGTTGCGCACGATGGATCGAGCCCATTTTCTGCAGGTGGTAGCCGTTCTGGTCAACCAAACTTCTACATTGTAGCTGAAGATAAGGAAGGAACTAGACTTGAGATTATGGCGGTCTACGGGTACTTCCTTGACACGGTGGCTGCTGTAGCAGAACCCCGTGGCTGCTATTGTACGTCTATGCTGAGCAACATTACCCGACGCTTCACTAACCTTAGGCTTGTGCAAAAGTCACTCGTGTCGGTAGTCTGGCATTGCAGACGCCTAAACTGTACACAAAGGACGCCAGTCCCTTATACGTTTGCAAGAGCCGACTGTGGGCGCGCCCCTCACTGGAAGCAGGTAGACTCACCCGTGTGGAAGCACTATGGCGTACACTGACGGGTGACTTCTGCTCCGGTGTATACCCTGCTCCTGTGTCAACTGGCTTTGGCTTCGCAGAATGGGTCTCTGCACATCTTCATCACAGCGAACATCTACGAACCATCGCACAAGAACACCACGATGCTGTTGCGCCAGAAGCCGTCAGTGCGGAGATGAAAGCCTTGTTTGACACTCAGAAGCAGAAACAAGACATCTGGGGCAAACTACATGCCGAGGAAGCTGGCGGCTATCTCTGCTATGACTGCGCCACCGAATTTTGGAAAGAGAAGATGCAGGACCTTGACAAGGCCTACGTGAAGAAGGTTACTGGGCAGATTGGTGCCCCTGAAATGAACCCCGTCCGCTACATACCAGATGGCCATCGGTACACAGCGCTGTATCGATGTATTCGTACCGAGCCGCCACGGACGAACGTAGACTCTGCCGCGACATGTCCCGTTCTAACGGTCGATGAACATACTCGCATGAAGGCATTCGAAGACCGCATGCGCGAGGTCAAGGCTGGAAGAACAATGTTCCGCACCAAGACGAATCTCCTAGGCATGGGGCCACTGTCTACGCAAGAAGGAGACGAAGTCTGGGTTCTCATGGGCGCCAAGGTACCCTTTGTGCTACGACCCGTTGACAATGGAAAAGCGCCAAAACGGTACAAATTGGTAGGGGAAGCATATGTGCATGGATATATGGATGGCGAGATTCTCAGTGAGAAACGTGATCTGCAGGCCTTCGGACTCGTGTAGATGTATTTTGCCCAAGATCCTTAACCGTGGAGTCGAACAAGTGGAACTAACAACACTGGATTGACTCGACACTAGTATCACGCCTTCCGCATCCACCTTGCTATCAAGCACTGTACACCTGTATTGCATCATCAAAAGCCTGATCCAAAATCCCCTGCCCTAAGCTCAACAGCCCAGCATTATCCGGTGTGACTTTCCTCCCCACCGCGTCAATCAACCCATCCGTATGTTTCTTCAGAACCTTGAGATCCAACAATACCACCGGCGCCGTAAGCGTCTGTTTAAACTGCGGATACTACATTTCCATCAGCCCCCTTCCATCCCCCGCATCACATCACATCAACAAATACAAACAAGTCACACATACCTTATCCTTCAACGCATCCAAACTGGTCTGAATTGGCCCAATCTGCGTCGCCAAGCTCTGCACAATCTCCGTGCTCTCACTCGCCGTGAAATTCCCGCTTGCCGACGCTATGTACGTGGCTTTTAGCACTGTGGTGTCGACACGCGTTTCTGCGCTTATCACGCCGAGGGCTTCGGGCAGGAGACCGCTGAGCGTCCCGGAGAAGGCGTTCACGGCGCTGGTTAGGGATGTTACGGCGGTGTTGAGCTCGGAGATTGTGGTTAGAAGGGTGGGGGCGTCGCGGGGTGTGTGGGGGAAGGCGGTGGTGAGGGAGAGGGAGAGGAGGGAGAGGATGGGGAAAGAGAGATGCATTTTTTGGGTTGACTTAGTGGGTTGGAGTTACTGTGTAGAAGTAGGTGGCTTGTGGCTTTCAGATCAGTTAGTCGTCACAGGCAGAGACTTTTTGATACAAATATATTGTTGCTGTTATTCGCAATGTACCATATCTTTCACATGAACATCTTTCTCAACAACCCCTCAGTTTCCTCGGTCACCCCGATCATCGATTCGCAATCGTCAACGTTGCTATTAATTGCGGTAGTGTGAGCGACACGTAAAGGTCCATCGACAAACTGACTGAAGACGAGGGTTGCCTGACTACTTCTTGTTGATCCTCACTTTATACAACGATATCTGCAGATGGGGACTTGTAGTCTAGACTGGAAAAGTACTTTCTCCGAAGTCTTGCTGAGGTTTAAAGTTTACGCAGTGTACCCTTGTGTAGGTAGGCTGGGCGTGGCGCGGGGCCCCGCATTTCACGAGCGTGACAAGGTTGCTATACGAAGCCGAGGCTCGGACAATGTGTGTACCTATGTCATTAGCTGGTTTAGTGAGAGGAAATGTCGATCGGAAGTGATGGGGGTGGGTAATTCGTATGCTTGGTGTGTGCCATAAGCTAGCGTGTAATTGTATGTTCTACCAACTGGCTGTGCCAAGGAAGAACATACTGCAGGTGCAGTGTAGCTTTCTCGGACGTGACGAGGTACGAGTCAAGCTTAGTACATTTCAAGCAGAGTTTCACTTGGTTAAATTTCTTTACTTTCATTCTCTGACGACGATATTTAGATCTTGAGAGCCTTCGCAATCGCCTCTCCAACAGCCGTCGCACTCGCAGGATTCTGTCCAGTGATCAAACGTCCAGAAATCGCTACCTTCTCACCCCACGGCTCGGCCGCCTTGACGAACTTGCCTCCGCTCGCCTTGTTCAGAGCATCCTCAGGCAAAAATGGTACAACCTTGCTCAAGCCGACCTGCTCCTCCTCAGCATTGGTGAATGCAGTGACCTCCTTACCCGCAACGAGCAGGCTTCCATCACTGAGCTTGACGTCGTAAAGAACGGCAGGAGCATGACACACAGCCGAAACAATCTTATCCGCCTCCCAGAACTCGCGGATGAGCTGCTGGGATGTTGCATCATCGACGAGATCGAACATTGGTCCGTGGCCGCCGACGTAAAAGATGGCGTCGAAGTCCTTGGCCTTGCCGACAAAGTCGCTTAGCTTCTGTGTGTTTTTCCAGACTTGCGAGTCGTTGTTGAGGAAGTTGACGGATACATCGTCTTTTGCTGCTTCGATGGAGGCAGGGTCGAGGGGTGACTCGCCGCCTTTAGGTGAGGCAACGGTGATGTTGGCTTTGTTGTGCAAAACGTGGTAGGGGTGTGCGAGCTCGGGGAGGTACCAGCCGGTTGGCTTGTCGAGGCTGCCGAGCTTGTTGTGGGAGGTGAGAACGAAGAGGATGTTTGGCTTAGACATTGTGGGCGTGTTGATTGTCAATCTGCTGGTAGTATTTGGAAAAAATGTGCTTTGGAGGTTGATGTGTGAGAGCGGGAATCCAGTCTTTTAAGAGAATTTGACACTTTTCAATGAGCAACTCGTTCGTTGCAAACGTCAATAGGTATGACGACATATGGGGGCAAAGAAAGGCCCGATTTGGTGGAATAGCTTTGACCAATAGCGATGCATTGTAGCGGTTGGTGTAGCCGAGGCTTCTAATGAGACCCACCAACAACAGATCCACACTGCGATACTGATGTTGATCGTTCATAATCTTAAGCTTATGCAGTCACGTCCAGAGATACAAGATGTTTGATGTGTGCAAGTCTCCGTACAGTATCCGGTCCTTCTCACATGCGATTGTGTCACAAGGACACCATGACGTTCTGATCCTGACCACGACAACTTATTTCTTAAATTTACTGGCCTTCGTTATTGGTGTGTTCCTCGATTGCATGACTTTCAATCTCTCTCGGTGCGCTTCTGTTGCTTGCGCTGAGAACGTGGCTCCTTTGGCACGCCCCATACGGTCTCCATATCTCCCGTTGTGCGCGAGCATTGACACGATCAATGATACGACCGCTAGCAGGGACGTTCGCCCGATCTGTCCTTTTCGGTCGATGTATGTACTTTCGGTATATGGCTATATTGACGCGCTTCGGTGTTGGCGTGTAAGTTTACAGAGAATCCTTTGATATGTTACCACGGTACGAACGTGGCCTCGAATCATAGGATATTGCCGAGGCTGAGGCGATCGTCGTTGAGTAACTGAATGCCAATGCATCTGAACCGGTGGCGGTCCGCAAGGTGGTTATTGGACCCTAGATGAGGACTGTACTATTGACCGAGCCTCATGATGTCGGACGTGTAAACTCCCAGGGCATGGTGATGGAGGCGCATGTTGCGCGGTGTGGATTGAATTGCTCTATATGTACATGTAAGAAACATCCTGTTTCTTGCTCAAGCAGATAGCGGGCCTGACTTGTTTCTCTTCTGTCAGATCTTCAACACCGTGCGCAGCCTGCAGACTCAGATGCAGACTCTTCGCAACGTCCCAAAAGTCTTCTTTTGCTGATTGAGGCGTGACGTGACCTCGTGCCATTTCGCGAGCGGACTCTTGAGCCCCAGAATAGAACACAGACTATCAGATACGAGCGCGGTCTTGCCCTGGATCCTGTTGGATCTCGCTGAGCGGGGCACTTTTGTCTGTTATTGCATGAAGTAGACACGTTGCTGCTGCTGTAGAGTCGAGCTGTGTTTCACTCTGTGTTCAAAAGAACACAGAGTGAAACCCCCCTAGCCTGTAAAGGGAATATGTTCCACTCTGTGCTCTTTTGACTACAGAGTAAAACATGCTCGCTTTTCAGAAAGAAATACTAAACGATCCCAAGAAAGCGCCGTTAGTATTAATCGATCTTGCTCGAGGCAAGTGCTTTCAGGTGATTGTCGTCTCCTTGTTGTTCGTGCATTGCGATATGTCGCTATCGAAGACAGCGGGATCCGCAGTCATGTACATGCAGCACCGACAAGAAGCTTACAGACTACCGTGGTTACAATATGCAACCATCGGCCAGAGAGTCCACAACCTGCTTGCGAAAATCGAGCATGCCTCCAACTGGATCCATCTGATGCCACGCAAGACATTTCAGCACGATCTGCGCATACTTCTTGCCCATCTCCCTTTCGATCTCGATACTGTTTGCCCAATCTAGAGTTTGGTTATGTATCTTCAAGAACAACTCTCCTTGTTGGACGATGTCGAATCTCGGACTTTTCTCCAGTCGCCGGGCAAATATGTTGGCCATGGTTTGCCATAATCCCAACTCGAGCAAAACAATGCCAAGAGAGTAAATGTCGTGTTCATTCGCATACTCAACAGATGGCCTCCCAAATCTATCGTGGTGGCGGTACAAGTTCGGCTCCAGCAAAAACGAACTGGCTTCGAGCGGTTGAAGAACTCCCCAACCAACGAAGTATGGCCCAGGCTCCAGATCGTTCAGCTCACGCGGAAGCATGGTAATGCTGCGAGATTGAATATTCCCGTGGACCCAACCCGACGCATGTGTCTCGAGTAGAGTTGCAGCGAGATCTCTAGCTGCGTTATAGCGAGCGCCAAGCGACATTTTCGCTGCTGGGCCCTTTGAGATCAGATCGTGTAAGGACGGCGGACTCGAAGCGAAAGGATGGCTCTGTGGCGCGCGGTATAATATCAGACTCCGCGTGTTGAAAGGATCATCGATGAATCCTAGGCAGCTAAGTGTATGTAGGCGGTATCTACATCGTGATATCAAAGGATCCGGTCGAATCGGAGCCTGAAGTAGCCATGTCAGGTGGCACATAAATTCCGTAGGTGTCTCATTGTCCGATCGCGGTTCAACCAAGACATCGATTTCTTCGCCACCATCAATGTAGATGGTCTTGATGAGCCCGCTCGACGACGGTAAAGTACTACTGCCCTCGCGCAGACGACCTTGGAGTGCGTTGTAGTCACCGCTTGGCGTCGCGCTGGCCCTGTGCTGCCGTCCGAGGATATCGTCCACGGCAAGTGTGGCCGCCTGCCGACTCCTTCGGTACTCGGGCGACGGTGGCCCGATAGTCAGAAATATGATCTCCAACGTCTGGCGTAACCTGTGCATCCAATTTTCGCAACTTGCTATCAGGATATCCATTTCTTCTCGCCCAAATAGTGTTCCGTACAGTCCTGGCCTAGCTCTTTCTCGCCAGAGCTGTGACCGCTCCTTCATCTCATCTCGCCATCTCTTACGTTCGTACTTTACCTCCAACGAGGCATTGCTCGGCATATGCAATTCATTAGGATCTCGCTGACCTCCATCTGTCTTTGAAGCGAGGCTCACGTATCTCCAAGCTTCTCTATGCGCAGCCAGCGTCTTGTTAAATAAGTATAGAGACGATTCAACATCACGTGCTAACGCATGATGGACACGCGTGTCGCGTAATAATCCAGTTACATGGCTATAGCAGACGTCTGAGAAGGCACCGAGAAACACAAGTGTCTCGTTGAATGTATCGGTGGCGTTATTGTAGCCGTCTTTTGAGTCCGCCGTGACGTCGCGGATGAACACTAATGTTGTGCAGATTACTATGTACCATTAGTTACTGTTCAGGAATGCGACGCTCCAAGCAATTGACATGCGCTCGCGCAAAGTGTAATTGATTGTGTTCCGCGACAGCACGATCAGGTCTGTCCTGCTAATTGATACTCCCAAGATTATCTTGTTTGCGCAAAACTGTGCCGCGGATAATATGGGTTACGTACAATTGATGAGCTCTAGGGATGCGCCAACGTTAGCCATGCCGCCAATTGATCACGACCACACTTCCGCACTTCGGATTGCTGATATAGATATAAAAGGTGTCGTTCGAGATGATCTGGAGATTCGAAGGACCTAGGAAGTGTTGGCTTCCGTTAGGCCCGCGACAGCCGGCATCCTCTCGCTCAGCCACCGCGTCGAACCCAAATATAAGTACCACCGCCACATTGTCAAGGCCATGTAATGACACGAGGGATCTCGAATCCTGCTGTCTCAGATGACGTTCGCCTTGGGACGTAAATGCAGGCGGGGTCGTGACGAAGAAGCTCGCGCCTAGCGTTGCAGTGTCCGGCAAGCTTAGCGACGTCATGGGCCAGGGGCATCCCGTCTCGTTCCTGAGTGAACTCCTCTTCTTGCTTCTGGTTGGCTTCGTCGAAATTGAAACCAAGGAAGGAAAACCGGAATTGAGGAACAGTGGGTTCCTTGGCCGAAATCCTGGATGTTTAGTCAGGGTTGGCTCTGCGAGACATGTTAAGTCACGTGCGCGGACATAAGGTACCTAGGTACCTAGGCGACAACATGAGCCAGCCTGTCATTGACGAGACACCACGCACTAACATCTAGATTGTGTGTTCTCGGTAGTACAGAGCAGATCAGTTTACTTCCTCACAATGATATGGAAAGCGTATCTTGATTACGTCATGCTCTAAACGAGATCTTATCGCTGGCCTTTTCAGCTGAACCTCCTCCACAGCTCCATCACGAACGTACTCGCTGTCCTTCGCACAATCGGCCAATCGATCAAAGCAACACTAGCATAGTCTGCGCGATGTGACAGTGTCTATAACGACCTCCCTTCTTGCAGCATGTGTTTGCACGATCTGTCCTCTACCGGGTCCTTAAAGGGTATCACAGCGCACCTCCTCGCGTGCAAGTGTCTATGTCTATCCGCTTCTAAACCGCTACCGCCTGACTTAAGTGAGCGGCAAGTCAATGTTATGTCTCAATGAGGAGGCTGCGGCCCCTGCGGCGGTGCTTCTTTACTAGCGAGCCGCTTGTCTTGCTCCTCTTTCGGGAGTGTGTCCCACTCAGCTACGTTCTTGTCCTGTCTAATGTTACTACGGTACCATCACGGGTTGTATACCGCCGAGAAGACTTACCCATTCAGTGACGCACTCTGGGTTCCAGTTGCAATGCTCTACCTCGCCATACATGGGATGATTACGTCTCGGGTGGAGCGTCGGCCAACCAGATGCATGGTAGTGGTGCTTGACGAGCGCACCCCTGGAGTCGTGATTCCCTGAATCCGAGTGACCTTGTCCTGCTGCGAAAGCCTCTACATTCAGAACCAATATCCCATTGACAAGTCTGGATTCGGCGAGATTATGGAAAAGATCCCAGGTGACAGGCTTCCCGTGGTTCTGCGCCGTCATTTGCTCCAAGACTGCCTTCGTGAAGGCCGAAGGTCCGGTTCCACTAATGACTTCGTTGAAGTCTAATTGCAGTTGAGATATTGGCACGCTCTTTTGTACCGACAGATCGTGGAGCCAATCCTGAATGTTTTCAACCAGCCTCATCATGACCGGCAGCCGTGGCTTGGCAGCGAACGTCCATTGACAGAAGGACATACACTTGGATCCAAGGATTGGGTGATTAACAAACGCGGGCTCATCGATTTCTACGCCAATGATCATGTCCACCTCTTGCTCGTTGTAACGCTCTGGTATGAATCTATCGACTGGCCGCAGACTTTCCACGTCGATGTCGGCATATACCCCACCCTCCGCATACATCACGAGGTACCGGAGAAGATCAGCCTTGATAATGGTGATGGTCAGTTCTCGGTACAGGTCAATGATATCGGGTCGATTGAAGCCATGGACACCATAATGCCACTCGAGGTACTCTAGCGCATTGTCGTCTGTCAACACCTCGTAGCGATAGCTTGGATTCTTGGCTGGCCATGTCTTCGCGGAATCGGAGTCGCGCTGCTCGAAACCTAGGGGACCGACCTTCCATGTCTGCCAGATCTTTTTCGGAATTAGCGCAGTCGATGGTTGCAGCGGCTGTTGATATTTGAGCTCCCGTCTGTATCTGTGCGCGGCCCGAACAGGAGCGGTAAAGAAGTGTGTCTGAGTGAAGAACAGGAACAAGAAGACGAGGGCGAGGTACGCCGGCAACACTCTTCGAACCTGACTTGTCAATCTGCCTTGAAAGTGAGCAGCGATTGGCGAGTGAGGAGGCATTATGGTGTTCAGATGAAGCTTGGGAGGAGGTGGCCTGGAACGAGTGCGCATGCTGAGATTATCACCGCAACACAGACTGTGCGCCTCTTCCCAGTCTTTCCCATGCTTTGAGCGATCGCTTCACAAGTATCTCGGCCCAAAGCTTCGTGACTCCTCATTTCCCGCCCGTCGTGCCGACCAATGTGCTTCCAGTACTGATCCTCGGCATGTTGGTACGTACAGCAGGGGCAGGTAAAAGACGAGAGCGGCCGGTGATAGCAAGGAACATTGCATGTTGGGTGCAAACTTTCGGTCTCATTCCGATGACTAGGGTTCACCAGGCTAAGTTGAGGCGGCTAGGCTAAAGCTTGCACTGGTGACCCCTGTCAGCTTGTCGGCGTACTCATCACTTTGGGTTATTCCCCTAAAGAACCCGGCATCACCTGCATCGAATGCTTTCATCCTCCGGAGAAGAGCCTATGAGAGGCTTGTTCCGAGTCCGGAGACGGGCCGCCGTAGTTGATCTCAATCCCCGTCTGTGCGTTCTCACTCCGCGCTTAGTCTCGCGAAAGCTTGAATATTGCCCCGCATCGACGATCAATCAGTGTATGATAGACATGTAGTGTTTATCATGACCCCAGCTGGGCGCAGGTTCCTCGGTATCTATGCCAAACACATGTGCTCATGATTCAAAATCGCGACTTCGCTGGGCATCCGATAATTACACTCACCGACTCACTAGCTTGATCACACCTACATACGTGGGAAAGCAACATCATCCAGAATCTCACCGAACCGGGCTCTCCATCCTCGCAACCTTAGCACCTCAACTCAAAAATCATGCCAGCTAAGCTCAACGGCCTCTTGGATCAAGACCCTCTGGAAGAGGTCAATCTGAGTTCGACAATATGGAAACCAGTACGGGCTGGACGATGGAGTCTTGACGCCGCGCGCCCGGAGTTCTTCTCGCTGCGGCACGGTAAATCTAATCCTAAGAAACTACGTCCAACGGCCTGGCTAGACGGATTGAGGGGCTTCGCTGCATTCCTCGTCTGCCTACATCACAATCAACTTTGGTCTCACGGGTTAAAAGGCAATCTGGTCTTCGAGAGCGGGTTCGGTTATGAGGGAAGACATTATTTCGCAACTCTACCCTTTGTACGGCTATTCTTCTCCGGCGGCCACTTCGCAGTGGCAATCTTCTTCGTCATTTCGGGGTACGTCCTCTCTGTTAAAGCAATGGGCCTCATTCATCATAACCAAAATCTGAATGCCGCCGACAACATTGGTTCAGCTTTGTTCCGACGATGGCTAAGGTTGTACATTCCGGTGATTGTCGTAACCTTCATCTGGCTCTGCGTCAGACACTGGTCCAATGTATGGGTTGACCTGCACAAGATGGACGGCACCTTTCGCGGGGAAGTACTCAACTGGTACCGAATGTTCAAGAACTACAGCTTCGTCTTTTCCACCAATATCTACGAGTTCACAGAACCGTATCATCCGCACGCATGGTCAATCCCGATCGAGTTCAAAGGGTCAATCATTGTTTACACCACACTTTTGGCCCTCTCTAGATGTACCAGGAATGCTCGGCTCAGGTGCGAAGTGGGCTTGATCTTCTACTTTCTGTACATCGTGGATGGTTGGTATGGCGCTCTCTTCACGTCAGGCATGCTACTGTGCGATCTCGACCTGCTTGCCCAAGACAATCAACTTCCAGCGATCTTCTCTACTCTCGCGGGATTTAAGGAGATGATCTTCTTCCATCTCTTCATCTTAGCACTCTATCTCGGAGGAGTACCGTCATTCGATTCTCCAGACCTCGACCGAGTCGCCCTTTTAGCGAAGTCACCAGGATGGAGCTGGCTGTCGCATCTCAAGCCTCAAGCTGTGTTCGATGCAAAGTGGTTCTACCTCTTTTGGGCCGCTTTCATCGCTGTCGCGTCGGTCCCACGCCTACCGTGGCTCAAGAGGTTCTTCGAGACGCGCATTTGTCAGTATTTGGCGCGCATCTCATTCGCGCTATACCTGGTGCACGGTCCGGTTATATGGATCCTCGGCGATCGCCTCTACGCAGCTGTAGGGTTCGACAGGCCTCCTCACAAGGAGAGCATTCCCAATTGGATCGGTAAATTTCCGTTGTCAACGAAAGGACCCATGGGTCTTGAATTGGCATTCTGGGTACCACAGCTCGTCATCCTCCCAGTCACATTCTATGTGGCGGAAATCGTGACCAAATTGGTCGATGAGCCCAGTGTGAAATTTGCCAATTGGCTCCATCGCAGGACTCTATCGGAGTCACAATTGACCAAGAGATAGTCATATTTGCATTGCGCGCTATAATATAGTATCTGACATCATTCCATACTGTCAAACGCTCAACAACCTTCTTGCCTCCAGGACCAGCACTGTAAAGTGCTCGTGTGCTCATCTCGGCTTCATGTGATACTTCATATGCATGCAGGAACAGCGCTACTGCGGGCCAACGATTATGTAGGATTGAGGCGGGCCGTTTATCGATCGTCAAAAGGGGCGTTTCGTCCGACGCTAGCTACCCCGTGGGGACCAGCCTCGGCGAAGAACTGTTGACCCTGGCTCGACTGCAGATCATTGCCAACATTCGGCCTTGACCTCAATGCAAGCACAAGTCCGCAGAGATGTTGGATGGGAGCCTCAAGGTGACGTCTCTGTGCATATCATCGGAGCCGATAAGAGTGTCTCCCAACTCGTGACCTGTCGAGCTCCCCACTTGACTCGGACAATCACATGCAAGCACCCACGGACGCAGCCAACACCTTACTGTGTCTGATGGAGCCGTAGCTCCATTGTGACTATTATCAATTTCTATTTCACAATTATGAGAAGAAGGCATAATGTGGCAATAGTGACCCTTTTGGTCGTTACCGTAGTGTTTCTCTTCGCACAGCACAACGAGAGTCTACCTGCTGGGTCTCAGTACGACATCATTAGCAAAGTGAACTTCGGAAGCTACCGTGACGCTTCCTCGTCAAAACCTCAGGTCGCGACATCCGCATTTCCGTCCTCTCCAGTCACCACGCATGTGCCAGCGCTGGTAGCTTCTCCCATCGCTTCGCAAGATGAGAACCCGACGCCTGAGTCCAGTGTACTTGATCCACACAATGTGCAATCCTTTCCCTCGCCATCGGCGCCAGATGACAGCACCGCGCCGTCTCAAGTACCAGACCCCCTCATGACACTCCAGGACAAGGAGCCCCCACCAACCTTCGAAGCAGAGTACCAATTCCAGCAAGACCTCGACCTCGACCTCCCCATCGAAAAGCTGCAAAGCCTCTCCACCCACAACCCCCACAACTACAACCCGACCAGCCCACAAACCTACGCCTACGCAACCTTCATGGCAACCCGCAACCCCTCGCTCAAAGACCCCTACTTCCTCGCCATCCACTCCCTCATCTACCGCGTGCTCTGGTCCCAACGCACCCGCACAACCTCATACCCCTTCATCGTCTTCGTCGCCGACTTCGTCACACCCGCCCAGCGCACCCTACTCTCCGGCGCCGGCGCCATCGTCCGCGAACTCGCACCGCTGGACTGGGAACCCAATATCCCCGGCGTGCAGAAGCGATGGAAAGATCTCTTCGCCAAGCTCAACATGTGGAACGAGACGGACTTCTCGCGTATCTTGTTTCTCGACGCTGATGCGTTTCCGCTTGAGAACATTGACGCCATGTTCGACGTTGCGCCCGTGCGGTCGTGCGATGCGGCGAAATTGACGCTTGATGACCTCCTGCCTGATGAGACGCCCGTGTGCGAAGATTACATATTCGCGGGCGTGCCGCAGGACCCGCTGGCGCCCGAGGGAGAGATTAATGTAGGTAGTATGGTGTTTACGCCTTCAGCGAGGATGCATGCGCGGCTTCTGCAGAATTACGTTAAGACGGAGCGGTATGATTGTTTGATGGCCGAGCAGGCGTTTCTGGGGTGGCAGTTTAGCCACGAGGGGCCGTTTCCGGCGAGTGCGCTGGGGAGGGAGTGGGGAGGTTTCTTCCCCCAGGAGGATGAGGAGGGCAAGTTGAAGGTTGTGCATGAGAAGATTTGGGTGGCGGGGGAGGGGTGGATGAGGAGGGAGTGGGAGGGGACGTGGGTGGAGATGCTGGGGTTTTATGAGAGTGCGGAGTTTGAAGTTAGTAGGCAGTTGGATGGACTGGGGTTAAGCCTGAGGTAAAGCCGTTTATATAGATATGAATAACTGGAATCTCACGCAGGCACCGTGTAGCCCGCTACAGCAAACCCATGTGTCCCGCTTCCCACCCTCAAAGTCTCATTGTTCCCATCAGGCAGCACAACGTCCGCTCTCGCATTCGGCGGGATTCTCACTTCCAGATTGAACCCCTCATCAGTGACATTCCACGTCGCCCTCACCCATCCATACGCGCTCAAGTACGTCGCATTCGCCCTCGTAATCCCACCCCCGGGCTCCGGCGCTACCACCACCGTCTTCCACCCCGGCTCGCCCGGCGCCAACCCCCCAATCTTCTGATGCATCCAATCCGCCACACTGCCAAACGCGTAGTGATTGAAGCTCGTCATCTCCCCCGGATTGATCTCGCCATCAGGCAACATGCTGTCCCAGCGCTCCCACGTCGTAGTCCCGTTCATGACGACCTGGTACAGCCACGACGGGACTTGCGTCTGCAAGAGCATTTGGTAGAATGTGGCTGTGGAGTTGATGGATGATAGCGCGAAGCCGAGTTGTTGCGTTCCGGCAAATCCGGTGCCGACGAGGTAGGAGTTATTCGCGATGATGGTGTTTAGCGTTGAGGCGGCGAGGGGCCGCATGCTGGCGGGGAAGATGTCGAAGCGGAGACCGAGTGTGAGAGCTGTTTGGGTTACGTTGGCGATCAGGCTGTCGTAGGGCTCCATCCATGCAGAGTGGAATGCTGCGATGAGGTTCTCCCGGTCGTTGGCGTACTTCTCTGCATCGTCGCGTTTGTCGAGTGCGGCGCCCATGTTTGACAGGAGACGGGTCAGCTGAATGAGGTAGGCGTCCGCGACGAGATGCTTGTCGGTGGTTGCGTTACCGGGGTCATCGGGTGGGCTCTTTGGGTCTAGCCAGTCTGCGTACTGAAATGTGCTTCTGTTCCACAGACCTGCTTCGTTGCGCGGGATGCCGGAGTCGATCCATGCTTGGGCGCCAACGTATTGCTCTTCGAGCATTCGCTTGTCGAATGTCGTTTGATATAGCGCCCATGGATTGCCCACAATCACGTCTCCCCAGATAGCTGTCGGCCGCCGGAAAGAATTGCTGCCGTTGTTGAGAAAGTCTGGGTCGAGAGTGGGCACAAAGTGTGGAACCTTGATAGGTTAGCTACTACTACGATATGATGGGGAGAGGTAGATACCGAGTTCAGGCCGCCAGTACTGGTCTCCGACCACAGATCCTTCAGCCAGCTGCGCCAGAAGCCAGAAGTGTCGTAAAGATAATTGGACGTGGGCATGAAAGCATGTGCGTCACCCGTCCAACCAAGCCGTTCGTCACGTTGCGGGCAGTCGGTGGGTACGCTGAGGAAGTTCCCGAGCATGCTCCAGCGAACATTTCCATGGAATTTATTAAGCAAGCTGTTCGAGCATTCGAAGTAGCCTGTTCGTTCCATATCACTGTGCACGACAATCGCCGTGATGTGATCCTCGTCCAGAGCTGTGCTCTCCGGCCACCCAATGACCTCAACAAATCGAAAGCCATGATAAGTGAACGATGGCTCCCATGTCTGGTTGTTTTTACCAGACAGAATCAATGTATCAGTGGCCTTGGCGGAGCGTAAGGGTCTGGTGCCGATTTCTCCCTCGTCTAGGACTTCTGCATGCACTAATGTGATGTTTGTGCCCACAGGCCCTTGTATGTTAAGTCGCAGCCACCCAACCAGATTCTGACCGAAATCGATAAGTGTCTTTCCAGTTGGTGATTGAAATACTCGCTGAGGTTTGAGCTCTTGCGCCCTCTTTATTGGAGGACCATCAGGTGGTGTGAGCTGTCCTTTGAGCGCAGGTAGCTGTTTTGCACCCAGCCATTCGCTGTCGTCGTAGTCCGACATTGTCCATCCTTCGATCTCGCGAGTGGCATCGTACAGTTCCCCATCATATATCTCAGACGATATGATCGGACCTTCAGCGGAAGCATGCCAGGAGAGATCGGTCTTGATCATCGCTCTTTGATCCCCCGGATGTTCAGCAAGTAAAAAAGAGCCTACTTCGTGTGCTTTCGCTCAGACATGGCATTGCAGGTGCTTCCCCTCTGCCAAGACGCATTGTAACGTCCTACCCCAGATTCCCCGCGAAAGATCGACATGGATGCGAGCGTCCTCAACTACCGACTGGTGATGCCTTCGGTTCGACT
>Ga0181474_100015_pt1 | contig 16713 bp, 9 predicted proteins | sample In3P11_FD_119092 | JGI IMG/M metagenome (GOLD analysis project Ga0181474, IMG submission 119092) | Clean room microbial communities from NASA Spacecraft Assembly Facility at Jet Propulsion Laboratory, Pasadena, California, USA -... ... | reverse complement strand
TTGTATTGGGGATCGAAATGATGCATGTTATGAATACGAGGTGAAATGCCATGCCATGATGAGATAAGTAGGGAAACGATGTGTAGTTCACAACAAGCGAGGTGGGCTTATGACTTGATGTATACACGTATTGTGAACCGTCAATCCTCAATACTAACAAGCACATCTGCATAAATATAGATGGTAGGTCTATGCGCCAAAGGGTCTCTTCTTGTTTCCCCCAGGCTAACCTAGTGAGCGTGCTTTCAGCTGAGCCCAAAGCGCCCGCAGCCCGCAGTCCGAAGGTAACGTTGGAGATCCGATTGAGTGCAATCTATCGCCGTTTATTAATTAAGATCATCATCTGCCTCTCCCACGTGGCTTTCTTGCCGTCCTGTGCTTCTGGACCCCACGGCAACAATTTACGACCCTTTCTACTCATGAGAACCTTTTTTGTACGCAGTTCCAACATGGTATTATGAGCGAAATCAAAGGTTCTATTTTGAGTTAAGGTACTTGGGCTAGTAGGACCCTAACCCAGTCATTGCGCCAATCATAACCGTATTTGCCTCAGAAGATATAGGCATAATACTCGGGAATACATGAGATAAATACAAACAGGCGATGTTATGCAAGATTGTTCATTGGGGATACATACGGACGTAGCGTCCATTGTACATGCCCTCTTTTGCGTGCTTGCCTTAGCGAACTTGCATCCCAGTAAGACGCAGATCTCCAAGCAGGGATACCGCTACCAGATGCCAACATCTTTAACTTGCTGGAAACTGTAGCGGTCTAGCAATGCGATAGGAAAAAAAATGCTGAACAAAACTTGCGCCGCCAAAACAATACAACGGTTTTCAACACTTGTATACCAATACTTTACCCTTGACAGTGTTGAGGAGGACCAAGTGACAACTAATGCCAATATTTTCTACATGAAACGATTCCGTATACATTTCGTGGCACTATTATTTATAGCGATTTGGAAGTAGCGTTCTCTCAGCTGTTGTTACAAGCCTATATTTTGGCCGACTTTCTCGCCGCGCACTGAGGGGTAAGTACGTGTATAGTGCGACTCTCTCGAGCCTTGAGCATGTCACTCCCGCCACCCAAGCTTTTAGATCAGTCGTTCAGTCAAAGAAAAGGCGTGCTGGGACTTTTTTAGAGTTCGTGTAGATGAACGTGGAGTTTCCACGCGAGTGAACCGTGTAATGCTTTGATCTCCATCTGGACTTGCGTAAGCGCTAGGTACTTGTTTCGCCTCATAAAGTCGCTTGCGGGTCGCACCATGTGTGAGGCTACTCTTATACGAGCTGTTTACTAATTGTCAGATCGGTCCATTGTGACGACGCCGAATATAGGTGTTACATACAAGAATGCCTAGCAGGTTTACTCTGGTCATGTTTCTACTGTGTACGCTGTCGCGTTGCTGAGACGGTTCCATGTCAGGAGACCGAGGTAACAGCAGCGTGTTGAGGCGATTTTGTCATAGAGAGCAGATAATATATTACAGTCCAAGTCTGGCCGACTAGCGTCGAGGAAGGTGTAGCGGCGCTCTGGCTGACTGGTGCCCGCGTTTATTCTTTGGAGAAAAACTCTCAATCAGCATAGCGACACGCCATTCAATACTCCAAGACTGTATATCAATCTATATACCCTGTGTTTGGAACTGCATGTGAGTGTAGGTATTGCCGGTAGCCCCAAATGCCGAAGCTGAAACTCGGACTCTAAGGACGATACCCGAGAGGATGACGTGCAAGCTCGGACCGGGCCCGGCTTTCCCTCTTGTGGGATTCTGAGCCATGTCATGTTTGCTTGGCACGTGATGGCTTGAAACAAAGCCTCCCTATTCCGTCGTTCGTGGTTTGTCGAATCCGTAGTCATCGCCGCCAGAGATTCCCGACAGCAGGGTCTACCCGCTGGGTACGCCTGTCTTTATCAAACGGCATAACTGCGGGTTTTTCCTTTGGGTACTTTCCCCCTCCCGCGGCACCAACTTGGCTGCTGACAAGTTGCGTCAATCAAACTCGACTGTACCCGTGCAGCCGCCTTACAGGGATACGAGATGAAGGAAATTCTCCGCCAGTAACTATAGGCTTATCATACCAATATAACGCCCTGCAGAAGTTCTGTTTAGATCGAGGACTACACACTTATGGTAAATCGAGCGACGACTTGCCTCGAGCGTTCCGACACTGTCCAAGGCCTACATATGAGAGGCGCGTGGCATCTGTCTCAGATTCCATCGTGTTCGGCGATTCATGAATGGACCCACCGCTTAAACAAACACGGCATGGATCAGCCTGTTCACTCCTCGGTTCGACTTGACAGTGGGCTTTCCGCGTCAGTCCACCCCTCTAGAAGCCGGCAGGAATGAGCAAGACTTGATTCTGGCTAGCAAGCCATATGAGATTCCCCAGGATCTAACGGAAACAAGACCGTTACTGTGCAACGGCCCCGGTGGCTTGACCATTACTGGACTGGTGGTTCCACCAATCGTCCTGTGGGTCGGAACCTCATTTCACGTTTTCTGGGTCTGGAATCCCCGGCATATTGGTGAGCCATGCGAAGGAGACAGCCTGGAGATAACTAGAGCATCACAGTCCTCGCGCCAGACCGAGCGGGGGGGGTTTGAATCATCTTGAGCCTGGCCCAGCTCCATCCTGCGCGACGATTCTATCCATTCCTTTGTCCACCAACCACCCCGGTCCTATCTATCCCACCTGCAGCGCACCGGAAGATTTCGTTCGCTCGTCCGCTCTTTCATACTTTCTTTTAAACTTCCTTGGTCTGCAGTCACCTTTACACTCTTTTCGATTCTAGCCGCCCCGTGTAGTACGTCGGTTGCTGTCCCGACCGACATGACAAGATGATCTCCCCTAGAAAACACGATGGTGCGCAACACGGTTATGTGGACCCAGCAGTCCAACTCAATGTCGGGCTTTGGACGCTCTTTGCCGGTGCAACTGCTTTCTTGGCTTTGAGGATATGGATCAAAGTTACTCGTCGACATGGTTTGTGGTGGGATGACCACATTCTCCTCATTTCATGGGTGAGTAGCCACGTGCGCGTTAAGGAGTGACTGCCCGATGCTGACTGTGTTGTAGGTAATACTAGCTGCCAACAACTCCATTATTACTCTTGAATACGCAACTGGTTATGTCCAAGCCACCTGGGATGATCGCATGCACATACTCATCAGTATCACTTCATGCGGTACTCTTATCAACCAATCGCTTACCAAGACGGCATTTGCAGTCACTCTGCTGAAGCTGACCAAGAACTGGGGAAGATGGATCCTCTGGTTCTGTATCGTTTCTATGAACTCGTACATGGTCGCAAAAGTTATTCTCCAATGGGCAAAGGTCTGCGGAAAGCCGTCCTACGATGTCTGGTATCGTTTCGACTTCTGCCTCGAGCCAAAGTTTAGGGATGATTTCAAAGAGGGTGGCAACGTCTACAACATTATCATGGATTTCGTCCTGGCTGTCTTCCCATGGGTCATTACCTGGAACCTCGATATGCGAAGGGTTGAGAAGATTGGTCTTTGTGTTGCCATGAGTCTGGTACGATATACGCGCTTTTTGGACCCTGGTTCATCTTTATATCAACATCGCTAACACCAATCAGGGTATGGTTGTCGCTGTTGTATCAGCTGTCCGCACAGGCTGGAAGGACGAAGGTAACCAGAAGGACGAATGGTACTTTTGGCGCAACGCGCATTCCAACATCTGGTACTCATCGGAGATCGTCGGCACCATCATCGTCCAGTGTATCCCCGTTCTACGCCCTCTTATTCGCGACATCAAAACCTCTCTCACTTCGAAGAAGCTCGCATCGTCTGGCGATGAGTTGACCAGGCGCAGCAGGTACGTTGAAACAAAGGTGGCGTGATGACCCAGGTCCCCAACGGAACCCACGGATCTGTTCCGCCCCACTTTAACTCTATCTTCATCTATATCATCGACCCATTGCTGACGTTATCACCGCAGAGGCCCATCTGTCTTCGGCTTCGGATTCGGCCCAGGCCCAACCATTGGCACAAAATCATCCCACAAGGCACACATCTACTCCGACGCACGCACTACCTTCAACGACACAAAGAGCGATCCCTGCCCCGACTCATGGGACACTCAAGGCATCTTTCAGAAAAGGGAATTCGAGCTCACCACCATGGAAGTCAAAGCCCAAAGGGGGGCAGAATTGGTGTGAAAGCTTATTTTTCTTTTTTGTCTGGGAGTAGTTATTAGGGATTTTTTAGAAACAACACGGTCAGATTAGAATATATTGCTTCGCGGCAAAAGGAAAAAAAACAACGTTCTCGCATGCTTACAGGTACCAAGTGAGCATGGCGGGAGAACTGATGCAGCCTTGGCACATGCAGCATAGGCTTGGACGAGTCGCGGGCAGAGAGAGATGATGATGATGAGGTATGGAGAGAAAGCAAGAAGGGGAGGGAGGGCTAGGAAGAAAGAGAGAGTAAGAGAGTGAGAGGCATTGAGCGACCAGCCTTCTCTCATCGCTCTATTGCGATGACTCCATGGTTGCTGCCCATGCAGTACAGTTGGACGAACCTGCGGTTCAGTCCTGCAGTCGCCCTCCGCGTCCTCAGCACAGGCAGGCTGTAGCAAGACACTAGAATTGTCTTGCAGACGGAGAGATATTTTCTCACACTCAAGCGAAAGCAATAGATAACACACTGTACATACGAACGGCCTTTCAAACAGATAGATAGATTCATCTTAATAAAATATAAAACAGGATTTTACTAGAGAGGAAAAAACCCCTCACTTGCAACATTTTCCTTTTCTCTCTTATCGCACTCCCTCCTTGACCTGTTCGAACTGGACTGCGACTGGGTTATTTACCGTATACTCCTCACCAGTTCCCTTAGGTCTCCACCTTCAACCCACTTCTCCTCGCCTCCTCCTCCAACACCCAGTCCGCCGCCTCCGCCACCGCTGACACCCCACCCTTCGCCTACGTCGCCGACTACGCGTGCGGGCCGGCCGCCGACAACAGAACCAGATGCGATGACCATGTTTGCAGGGACAACCGTATGAGGCAGTATCTTGACATTCTCCTTGATGATGACAAAAGGTCCGATGGTACAGTTATTCCCGATATGCACGTGAGAGGAGATGGATATTGCTTGGATGGTTGAGTTGGGACCTGTATCGTCAGATTCAAACCCCTTTTTGTACTCCATTTTGTTACAGATTTTTTAGAAAAAGAAAAGACCTCCTCCCCCCACGACGATTTTCTTTCGCTAAACCCAGCTCACATGATCAAATAAAGTCAAAAGAAGGGAAAAAAAGGAAGTCAAGTGTAAGATAAACGTACCAACAAAAACATTATCCCCAATCTTCATAGGATAATAATGTACCTGGCCCCGACTAATCCTGCTCGGCGGCTTAATCACGCTGCCCTGGCTAATCACCGTACACCGCCCAATGCTGATGCTCGTCGGGGTAATGTCCTTGCCGGACTGCGAGGGCGCACTGCGCGTCGGGTGCAGGTCGCCGCGGAGTTGCACATCGGCCATGATGACGGTACGGCCACCCAGCGTGATGTTGGCTGTGCCAGTGATGGCGCTGCGGCGGGAGACTTTGTTGCCTGAGTCCTGGGGGTCGGGGGGTTAGAGATGATGTTGGGGGGTGAAGGTGGAGTAGTGGCATGGTGAAGCTTGAGGGGTGGTGAGAGGAATGGGGTAGTTGGTGTAGCTGTTGGAAAGATAGTAGGTTCTTTTTTCTTTGAGAGAGTAAAATGGGCGATATGCTGATGATGTCGTGCTGGTTGGATATGTTTATGGGACTAAACGCACCGTCTCAATGTACTCGCCCTTGGGCGCCGCTTTCCGCGCCGCTGGCCTTGACATGTTGTTGTTTTTTGTGCAAGCTACTTCCGCACTGATGTATTATATCCCTTTCTAGTGGGCTTGGAAATTAACGTTGGCTTTTGTGTTTGTGTGTCGCTGCTGGAGATGTGTCGTGGTTTTAGGATCAACAATGATTGTACGCGGAAGGTGCACGCGATCCAAGCTTTGGTGCTCAGCCAATCAGCGCGTTGCGCACCATCTGAGGTAAGTTTGTTCAAACGGTAAGAATCAAACATTCTATGGTTCTTTGGGTAGAGAGAAGCCCTAAGCCCAGGGGATTTCCAAGAAATCTGCTACAACAATCTAAGACTGCAAAATCTGTGACGAGTTTGTGTTAACTTTTGACCAAGGCAACATGGCTTCGTCTAGTGTCTGATTACGAATATGGTAACATCTACATAAGTTCGGTTCCTTCAACTAGTGTATCTAATCAAAGAAGAATCAGATTGCAGTCTCCGACCTAAAGATTGTATTATGCAATGTTATTCGCGAAAACTACGATTGTGATCTAATAAGTGGATGTCAAAGTCATTGATGGACGACTTTTTGCTCAAATAGTTCATATTCCAAAGAAGCAGCAATGCTGTGAGGGAGAAGAGAAAAAGTTTCATTCAATTCGTGCATCAAGTCACTAGACTGCGTACATCCATAACACTTTTTTTGGGCCGTGAGTTCCCCATTTGCGCCAACCCACTCCGATAGCCCGGTTTCCTTACATTAAAATAGTGAGTGAAGGAATATGTCGTAACATCGTCCCTTCTTTCGAATATGCGCAGTAAATTGCCAATCTCATAAGAGATAGGTCTGCGGACCTAGCCGAGATTGCCTCATGCATGGAAACCTTTATACAAAAAGAATCCTAATACAAAACCTGTGAGTTGTGAAAACGGAACGCTCTTGCATTCCTTCCAAACGCCTGCTGATAAGAATAAAAGAGAATAGTGCTTGTGATGGTTAGATATGACACCGAAAATAGGTTGCCCTGACCCAGCTCGTCTGTACATCTGAGAAAATCCATATCAAAGCCATGTCTTTAAGTTTGGTATTTTGGTTTGTTGGCGAAGCTTCAGAAGCGCCGCTGCCGAGCGCAAAGGATTAAAAACGTCGTAGAAGAAGACTTCGAGGATAAATGCTGGGGTCGCAAATAGTCCTCATGGAGTCGCTACACACTGTGCGGCAGAAATGCGAAGACGGTTAACAAGAATAGTCACAGAGGGAATTCTGTGTCTTGTGGTAGTGTACAGGTTCGGTGACAACTGATATTTACTGAATGGTAGAGTTTTCCGCGCGTTGGCTGATATGGTGAGCGTGTGCTTCGAGAGCACGTGCTTGGATATGAGTGACTGCTACTACATTAGTGCTGATATATACGGGTTCTGATGTTTACTCACCGGGCCAGACAACTGACTTGGACAGCATATAGGCCGTCACCATCAGTAGCTTGGTACCATAGCCGCAATGTCCCAGGTTTGAAAGACCACCTAGCATCGGCATATTGTTTGAGGAGATATCGTAGGCCAGCTTCATATCTGCGTGATGAAGAATGTCTGCAATTTTCTGCAACAGCTTCACGTCTTCCTCTTCGAGTAGCAAGATGGCTGGGACTTCTGAGAAATTGACTTCGTCTCTGCCCAACACTCCAAGATAGCGTCCGACGCGGTCTTGAAGGGTTGCAACCCATTCAGCCAGGACCTGTGCGCAGTCAAATGTGCATAATGCAGATGAGTTGGGCAACTCCCTGGCTGTGAAGTCGGCGAATGAGGAGTTCAGCTTGTGCGCCATGGAGAGAGAGTCGGCAGCATAGAAGGCAGCCTTGCGGAGATGCCTCTCGCGTTTCGAAGAAGCACTATTGGGAAGACCATTACCACTGTTTCCAGGGCTGATTTGGTCCTGCGAGTTCATTTGACCCGGAGAAGCCGACTGGCTTAGGTCCATGGAAGAGGCCCGTTCAGGTGAGTCTTCCGTTTGACCTACAACATCAACACCTCTGGCCAACTCATTTGCCATGCCATCAAAGTCACGTTGCCACAGGAGCTCTTTTGCTCGACCAAGATTTACGAAGAGCCTCACATAGGCAAGGTCCAGCAGCGGTATGCAGTCAGCAGACAAAGGCCCAAAGGGACTCGGTCGCTCGATGCTGTGGTTTGGATTGGCTCTCCAAGCAACTTGCCAAGCCTTGAGAGCAGGCTCGACTTGCGCATGCATAGCTTCTGTCTCATGGGCCTTCCACAAGCGACCGTTGTGTCTATTCCTCGTCTCCCAAATATAGACGTGCATCGCGTTTATCAGCACGTAGCAACCGAAAGTGCTCGGCCGAATATCGCTCTCAGAAAGTGTGTTGACCGTTTGGCCTCCCGAAAAGGCATTTGGGTAGGCATTGCGCATTCTTGAGGTTGATTGTCGTGTACTAGCCTCAAGGAGGTATGTCATTGCAGTAATGAAGGACAAGCCCCGAGTTTGTGCAAGCATCGGCCCTCCCATTGCTACCCATGCTTGAGGGTTGTCGACAGACCAGAGATCCTCTTCACAAGGGAGATCCAGATGAATCTCTGAATTTAGAATCCGAGGTGAGTGCGCGTATGCCGAAACAAGCAAGCTCGACATTGAGAAGATGGCGAAGTAGGTTCGCTTGCGCTCTTCAGCCTTCTTCCATTGTATCCATTGTGTGTGCTCGTCTACAGTATCTTTTTGCTGATCAAGAGACGGGTTCGAATCATCCGACATGTTGAAATCCCCATTGGTATTACTTGGGGGGCTGGGCATAGTCTGCTCTGGAGGAGTGGGCTTGTCCAAGCCTGCAGCTTTTGCTAGGCTCACGAGGGCGGCACAATGCGTGCTTGCGACCTCTGCAGCCTGTCGGTCGCCACAGTTGAGCCCAAAGATGAGATTGAGTAGCATGGCCTGGACCAACCACAAAGGTGGTTTGTTGATGTTATCATTGGTAGCACTAGGTCCATTGACAGCGGATAGACCGGCTTTGCGGCGCTCGTCAAGATAGAAGAGAATCAGCTTCTTTGCTGCCTCGAATAAGTCTTTGGCTACGTTTTGCTCAAATTCGTAGAGGGCGCCAATTGCGGCCATTGCAAGAATCAAACAACCACCTCCCCCAACCATGGTGTCTTGGTTGAATGTGCCAGAAGTGCGGAGCTGATATGTGTACGCTGGGGTATCGAAAGATAGTGTTGGAATATGAAGAAAAGGCATATGGGGATGGAAGTATTGTATGTAGGCGTTCACGTAGCGTTGAATGTCGAAAGTACTGGGCAGTAGGCCAGCCATATTTGAATGCTTGTTAGTCCCGTTCGAGGACAGAGGAGAGCTGATGGCTGGCTGCGAAAACCTGCGTTGAGGTATTTGGCCATAGCCCATGGCTTGACTCAAGTTGTGCATCAAGGCTTGCCTTGTAGACTCTGTGATTGTTTCAGTTGAAAATGAGGAAACGGAGCTGTGCCCTGCGCTACCATTGATAGAGGATGATGATATGCTGTTGGCATCAGAAGCGAATGTCATGGGCGTCTGAAAATACTGGTTCGGCATACCGGGTATTCCAGCTGAAGGGCTCATGGCCGCTAAAGGAGGTGGTGTAGAGGTGTAGAAATCATTCTGAACACCCTGATCGCCAAGTTCCTGTGAAGTGCCAGTGTTCATCATGAGCTCAGGAAAGACTGGAGCCATGGCATCGAGAGAGAAGGCTGTGGTGTCAATGCTAGTATGGGTCACCAGGGGGTTGTGCCACATGGCTGCCGAGTTTGGCTGGCTGGAGCCATCTAGCATCATGTCATGGAAGGCACCTTGGCTCGCAGTACTTATCGCTGATGGTGATGAGCCGTCCAGTGCCGACTCGTTTGCCCCCGAAAACATCATGGAATTGTCCATACCCATGCCCCAGCCGAAATCGTCCTCCTCGATCGGGTTATTCCCAGCGAACGGGTTTGCAAATCTTTTAAAGGGTGATGCGGGGATTCCGACACCGGCATTGAAATGATGTAACTGGTTGGGGTTAATGGTAGAGGAGGTCGATGCTCCAAAGAATTTTTCAAGTTCACGGTCATCAGGTCCAGCCATGCCTGGGATTGGAGCTGTGCGAAGGCCTCCGCCCATGCCAAATCCAACATGGGTGTCCAGTCTCGGCAGAGGCTGAGCTTGTCCGTGGTTGCCCATGGATGTGGACATGCCCCGGTAGTCAAACTGACTGATACCAGAAAGGCTTGAGTGGTGTGAGTGACCAGGAACACCTCCCCTGTTTGCCGACACCGAAGATGCGAGGAAGCTGCTGAACGAGTTGGGATCGATGTGACTGATGGTATTGGCGCGCGGCCTCATGGTCTTGGCGACAGCGCCACCAGCGTTGCTCGATACTGAGTTTTTGCGTACTCGGGCAGTGGCGCTGGTTGGGAGGCCCGTCGTGCTTTCCCTACGTCCAGTGCGGGGGCGAGCAGAAGTCGCGCCCTGCTGGTGGAGCTTTTGTTGATGGCGCAGGAGCAGGTCGCGCCGTGCAAAGCATCTTGTGCATTGCGGGCACTCAAATGGCTTTTCTTTTGTATGTGATCGCTCGTGTCTCTTCAAATGTTCTAGTCGCGCAAAGGAACGCGTGCATGTTGTGCAGATGTGAGGCCGGGGCTTGTCGTTCTTGGGTGGAGGAAACGAGTGGACGGTAGGCGGGGAGGCTTCGGGTTTCACGGTAGATGTGGAAGCTGTAATTAGCAGTTGCGGTTAGCTCTCGGCGGTGTAGAATTTGTATACGTCTTGTACTAACAATTGCTGCTGTTGCCAGAGCTATTGGAGTCGTCGCTCGGCGTGTTCGTGGGGCCCGGCAGGCTCGTGCTCTCGACGTTGGTCATGGTCGTTCCGTGTACGGAGCTGGTACAACCAAGCAACACAATGGCTCACCACAGCAAAGTTGCTCCGGCAAGCTTGAGAGTAGACAGTTAGTGCGCAGAGTAGGCCAGTCCCGACTCAACGTGCCTCAAAGCCAGGTTTGAGTGTTGATGCAACGGTGACTGAAGTTGAGTGGAGCTCGTGGAGCTCGTGTGGGCGGCACGGTCGCCGACTAACTAGACTGACAGCTTGCAAACACGGCGGCTGCAAGTAGGCAGGAAGATCAGCAGACAGTACAGAAAGGCAACGAAGCAGATGCAAGGTACCTCGACAAGCTTCCGGCAAGACACGGAATGTGGACGAGCTATTTGGAGCTCTGAGACACAAAGGAGAGGAAGACGAGTGATGGCAGGAAGCCAGTTGCAAAGTTGGGTTATGGCGGGATAGAATTGGACCTTGGGAATAGCAATATTCGCGGACAGCCAAGGTCAATTGCGAGAACAGGAGAGAGAGAAGACAGTCGAGGATGGTGGGGGGAGAGTGGTTGGAGCAACGGGGCGCAAGCAGAGCAAGGCTAAGTTGGCCGAAAAGAAGATGCAAGGAGGCGATGAGTTGGCTGGAGCTTGATCGGTCCGTACATAGGTCGGCTGTAGAGGAATAACGCCGCTGGACGAGGTCGTAGTGGTGGTGTGAGTTGACGGCGGTGCAAAGAAGGGCGGCGCTGGCAAGGGAGAGTAGGCGAGTGGTAGCAGGCAGTGCACGAGGGTCCAGCGTTGATGTAAGGGTGCGTGAGTGAGTGAGAGGGCTCGCAGAGGACAGAGGGCTGGAGGGCGCGCAGGCGGGTTTGTGCTGGTAGGGCCCAAAAGGCTAGATTACAACGCAGACACAAGCTTGGGACCCGACGAGAGCAATTGGGCGAGCTGGGGGCGATTGGCCGGGCGCGGGTGACAGGTAGAGGCGCCGAGTCTGGGGAATTGAGCACAGGCCAGCGTTCGTGGGACGGAGGGGCAAGGGGGGAGGGAGGGAGGAACGAAGGTGAGGGCGAGGGCGAGGGCTCCGAGTGCAAGAAGGGACAGCAGGCGGTGCAATGTCACTTGGACTTGGGAGGGCTGGAAGCTATGGGCGGCGGCTGCAACGAGGCAGGCGGCATTATAGTACAGTAGGCCGTGGTAAGCAGCAACGCAGAGGGTACGGCGCGCGCAGGCTAAGCGGGCAGCGTGTTATGCAACTGGCCAGCGGCGCCAGGAGGTCGTTGGATGGGCCCTGCAAGCATCAGGGCTCATACATACAGTACAGTACATATGCAGTGGATCCCCCAGCAAACGGCGTTTCTGCCGCAGGGGCCTGGTCCGGAGTGCCTCCGCCGCCCACTCGTACAGCCTCCTGCTCGCCTCGATGGGCAGTGATGTGCGGGTGCGATCAGCAGCACGGCCTCGACAAGTTGCCTTTTGTGCTGTCGCTTGGCACCTCCAGCAAGCATGCATGGCCTGCGCCGCGGGTCGTCCATTGCTGCGGGCTCGGTTCGGATGTATGTATTCGATATATACTATAACCATCTATGTGCGCATCTCGCTGGAAACATATGTGTATGTATGTATATGCTGTATGTAGTATGTATGTATGTATCGCGGTGGAGTCCCCTCGCTCGCTCGGGTTCATCTCGCCTGCGACGACGATAAATTGGCCGCGTCCTACAAGAAGCCGGCGACATACTGCCCATGTCGTGTACATGTGTAGCAGCATCGGTCTCTGAGGCCAGCCAGACCACTCTTGTGCTGGGAGTTGCCTGTTGGCAGAATACCGATTGCTGAGATGCGAGTTTCAAGAGCCTGTTACCGAGCCAGCGAGCCAAGCGGGCGACGGGTCTTGCATATACGCGACCCACGTCTCTACTGCCGTCAAGCGCCTAGCCATGGCGACGGCCAGCGACCTGACAGCACGCTACGCCGGGTGACGCCAGCGCTCGAGACTTGGGCGTGTGCAATACGGACAGCCGCGTAGGCTGACATCGGTGAGACGTGGCTGCGACTGCGACTGCGACTACGACTCCCGCACTCTTCCCCAGGAATTCGAGGTCAAGCCTGCAGCGCTCGGACGACGGCAGCGATTCGCGCTAACCATTTGCGGCAACATCTGGGGTAAACTGACCGCTAGCGCCACCACTAGCTTATCGCATGGGTCCCATGGGCCGCCTGAACCTCCGGCCACTCATGGCGCCGCATGACCACGGCCTGCACGCGCGCCCATTGCTTGAAGGCTTCCCACTCGCTGCCGTCCGTTCTCTTTCTACCACGCCCTGCCCTCATTACGCGGGCATGCGGGCGACGGTGGGCATGCCTCTGCACCTGACCTTGGGCTGGCCCGGACCCTGACGTCCTGCGCCTGTCCTTGCCCGCCATGCCCGCTAGACCCCATCGCGACCGGGTCCTCTGTAGGCCAATGTACTGACGCTTCACACCTACCTACATCCATACTGTACATGTGCACATGGTACATGTCTGCTCTACCTACGCTGCGCCCTCCCTCCACACCCCGTTACGCATGACGGCATCCTGCGGCTGCCCTCGCCTGCCCCCTAGACTCCCTTTGGTCTAATGCCGAAGCTACAGCCCCGGGTAGCCATGTCCCCGTTGCAATTCACTCTTGTCGATGCTGCAGAGCCCTACCCAGCCTCGGCCTCGGCCTCTGACGTTGCATCGCACCCAGTGGCAATCGACTCGGCCTCGCTCGTGGCAGATCTGCGCCCGACAGCGCGCTGGTGGAGTAGTCCGACAACCGTGGCGAAGCCATCTACGTCAATCGAAGGATTGTAGAAGAAACAAGCCTGGCGGAGCGTGAACTGCTGCATGCGCAAGCAATGCCAGCCTTGTCCAGCGTCGGATGCTGATCGTCGCTAGCCGTCCTCGACCACGTGATCCTCCGCCTCTGACTCCACATGCCACTCGATCCGCATTCACATCCATTACTAAGTCCTTACATACTACTTACATAGTAGCAGACGTCCCTGCGCCTCCTTGCACGTCCCCAGTCTGCATCCATGATTCACCTCTCTAGCCATATCCTGAGCGAGCTTGCAGGACGCAAAGTCCACTGGCCCACACAACACCCTGGCAGCAACAATGCAACTTGGTTCGCCTAAGCAGAGTGATACCATTGCAGCCACACTAACGGACGCGCTACCATTGGTCCGGCAACAGCTCGCCCATCACGTGACACAACCTTTCCACACTGGCCTCGATGTGTATTGCATCGCCCTGCCATGTTTGCATCCACCAATCCAATAGCGCCTCCCCACTACTCTTGTCATTTTCGCTGCTGTTGCATTGCGACCATACCGTGTTCCACCGCACGCATACATATGACGTGCCTCTTTTGTGAAACACTTGGGACCTCTACAGCACCGCTCGCAGACATGATGCCGACCGGCATGCCAGTACGTGCAGCGACTCGATGACGAACGCCTGCTTCCTTCAGCCTGCTGTCGAGCGGCTGCCCGGGTAGCTCCATGGAGCAATCCCGATGCACTTCCCCAGACACTTTGCCGCTCGCGCTGCATCTAGAGGTATGCGAACCGCCACGACTTGCGCCATCAAGCTCCACCTATCATGCTGTTGAACGCAGGGAAGTGTGAGGCGTTACGTGCAGGTGCAGCAAGGCGCAGGTTGCTGTTCGGAGCAACAGGAGCGAAATCCGGCTTGCTACGACAACGGGCACAACCCGCTCAACAACGTACATACACGTTCGCACCAATACCAGGTTTGTCGCTGTACACTGTACACACTGCCGACACCTCGCTCTTGCTCTCTCTGCACCCACTGCATAGAGTGCATCCGCCTCGTAGTGAGACCATTTCATCCGGCTGTATCCAAGCAGAGGACAATGGCCCGCAATGGCAGCAAACTGGAAACTGGAGCCGCCAGTTCACCTCCACAACAGCCATCTGGACCTCAGTGTTAAGAAACCAAATATAACGCAAAAGATGCTGACGCCGAGCACCCAACACGCTGCACAAGCACCAGGATAGCTAGATCTGGTGGATATTGATGCGCCACTGAAGCTAAGCCAAGGTGCAGTAGTCTGCGTCTCACGTGCATGCTAGGTGCGTACCTCGTCGCCTCCAATGACGGCCCACTACTGCTACGTAACTGGAGCTCCGCAACCCTTTGAAGCTGCTGGAGCATGTTTGACAAGTCATTCCCGTTTCTTCCCGCCGTGCTTGCCACATTGCAACGAGTCAGCACCATCACCACATTGCGCCACGCAAACCGCTGTGGATAGCAGGTGATCTTCAGCCCGTTGGCGGCACTTGTTAACCCTCCAGCAAAAGCCTAGATAGTAGAGCACTATCGCTTACCCTATGGTTGCTATTCTCCGATAGGTTGAAACTGCTCCCTATCTTCCGCGAGAGCCGGTTCATGTAACTTGTCTTAAGTCCGGAAGGCTGCGGTACTTGTTACATTTCTCGTTTTGGATTAGCTGCCGGGCTTGCAACCATCCGGGTCCGAGATAGGGTTCACGGTACCAAACATTGAATGAGAAGATCATCACTTAGCACGTTTCCTTGGCTCGTCCTCTTTTTGATACATGCCCCCGGCTCGGTAATGAAGACAAGGCCCCAGGGCTTTACAACAGCCGTGACTAGTTGTTATGAGTAAAGCAATTGACTTTGTGAAAGGGAAAAGAAGAGAGAAGAAGAAAACAAAAAACACTACTACGAACCGTCTCCGCGGCTTAGCTAACGTGCAGAAAAAGTCCTGTTCTTTTGTTTTTCTCCTCAATACGCTATTGGTCATAGTATACAATAGCCGCTTCCAGTTCACGGACCCCCATCCAGCGTAACATTTCTACAACGGCTGAATTGCGCCCTTGGAGCCCCCCGTTCTCGAAGGCCCACACACCGTCCTTACAATCATTTTTTACCTTTCACGCAAGGCGGCAGCGTACGGGAACATCGGTGCTAATCTGCACATGCAGACCCAACAAAGCAATGCAACCGTTGTCGGCTGAAGCCCCATTTGTTCCTATGCGCGCCGCCTCCCTCAGCCATGGGAGGAGATCTCCACTACAAGGTACCCACTCAATCTATACTAGGAAGAGACCAAGACAAACCCACGGCTCAACAACGGCAGATGCCCACTTACTAACCGTTTCTCGAGGATCCCTAGCCATGCGGGTCTGTTTCTGAAGTGTGGGTATTTTTCTCTTTACGTGTATGCTCAGCCCTTTTTTGTTTTGACCTTGATAACTGTTGAATGGCCATCCTACAACCCGGCGCCCAACGTGTCACGGGTCTATTTCTTCCAACCACCTCGTCTCGCCACACCCTTTTTGTACATTCTGCTCCGTGTTTCTACTACCGATAAGCAAGTGGCAATACTCATACACTTTATTTTATTAGAAACAAAAAGAAAACTTCGAATACAAATGACATCTTCTATAACCAAGCCGCTCTAATCCAAGCCCTGGTTGAGCAACCGCAGCAGTCCCCTTGCCACTTATGCCCATACACAAAAAACGCCTTCCTTGGCGAACCGCCGCGAAGGTTACGTATGCCCGCTGACGTAAACACCAGACCACTTTTGGCTTTTCGTAGCACACCACCCTTTTTTTCTTACCTTTGCGGTCGCTCTTCTTTCGGCAACGGCCCGGGGTAGGAAGCTAGTGAAAGTTAAAGCGAAAAAAAGAGAGGATAAGGCACTTAAACGGGTAAGAAAATACACGCGGTTGCAAGTAACCGTTCTGTTGTGTTTTTATGGTCATTTCGGAGAACCAAGCCCGTTTTTTCTTGTAGCGAGGATATATGGCAAGGAGAAGGCGGGGGAGGGCTTTGTGTCGAGGTGTTCGTAAGACTGTAAGTAAGCGGTGCAAATACTACTTTCGTACGGGGGGTTTGGCCCATCATCGTCATCATCATCATATCATTTCTCAATGTGACAACGGAAGGGGTGTGTACAAGGTCCAGGTAACCCGGCTTTCCTTCCCCCCCCCTCCCCCCCTTCCACTTATCTAGCAGCAGTAGCATCAGAGAAAATGAA
>Ga0181474_100012_pt1 | contig 17043 bp, 15 predicted proteins | sample In3P11_FD_119092 | JGI IMG/M metagenome (GOLD analysis project Ga0181474, IMG submission 119092) | Clean room microbial communities from NASA Spacecraft Assembly Facility at Jet Propulsion Laboratory, Pasadena, California, USA -... ... | reverse complement strand
TGAATGCACCTTTGACCAAAAACCTGATCGACACACTGAAAGCGCCGCATTTCCCCATTTACATGGATTATTCGGCGACCACGCCGATCGATCCGCGCGTGGCCGACAAGATGATTCCCTACCTGCGCGAGCAGTTCGGCAATCCGGCCTCGCGCAGCCACATGTATGGCTGGACCGCGGAGCAGGCGGTGGAGCAGGCGCGCGAGCAGGTGGCGGCGCTGGTCAATGCCGACCCGCGCGAGATCATCTGGACCTCGGGCGCGACAGAAGGCAACAACCTGGCGCTGAAGGGCGCCGCGCATTTCTACAAGACCAAGGGAAAGCACATCATCACGGTCAAGACCGAGCACAAGGCCGTGCTGGACACCGTGCGCGAGCTGGAGCGCCAGGGCTTCGAGGCCACCTACCTGCAGCCGCAGGACAATGGCCTGATCACCATCGCGCAGCTGGAAGAAGCGATCCGCCCGGACACCATCCTGGTGTCGGTGATGCTGGTCAATAACGAGATCGGCGTGATCCAGCCGATCGACGAGATCGGCGAACTGTGCCGCAAGAAGGGCATCATCTTCCATTGCGACGCAGCACAGGCCACCGGCAAGATGCCGATTGACCTGCAGAAGACCAAGGTCGACCTGATGACCTTCACCGCGCACAAGACCTATGGCCCGAAAGGGATCGGCGCGCTGTACGTGCGCCGCAAGCCGCGGGTGCGGATCGAGCCGCAGATGCATGGCGGCGGACATGAGCGCGGCCTGCGTTCGGGCACGCTGCCGGTGCACCAGATCGTCGGCATGGGCGAAGCCTTCCGCATCGCCAAGGAAGAGATGGACAGCGAGATCGAGCGCATCCGTGCACTGCGCGACCGCCTGGCCGCCGGCCTGACGCAGATGGAAGAAGTCTATGTGAACGGCGACATGGAGCATCGGGTGCCGCACAACCTGAATGTGAGCTTCAACTATGTGGAAGGCGAGTCGCTGATCATGGCGATCAAGTTTTTGGTCAAAGGTGCATTCATAGTGTTCAACTCCGTTCGGATCAGGCGGCCGCTTGGGGACGATGTACGACGACCACGTTGTGTTCATTCATTTTTTGCTTCTGCTGGTCTACCAGGTCCTTCAGGGACACCGAGTCCAGGTAATCGACCATCTTGGCATTGAGCGTCGCCCACAGGTCGTGCGTCATGCAGCGGGTGCCGTTTTCCGGAGTATGGCCGTGGCAGTTTTCCTTGCCGCCGCACTGGGTAGCATCCAGTGGCTCGTCGACGGCGATGATGATGTCGGCCACCGTCACGTCTTCCGCCTTGCGCGCCAGGTGGTAACCGCCACCTGGACCGCGCACGGATTCGACGATTTCATGGCGGCGCAGCTTGCCAAACAGCTGCTCGAGGTAAGACAGGGAAATTTCCTGACGCTGGCTGATGCCGGATAGCGTGACTGGCCCCTTGTCCTGGCGCAGCGCCAGGTCAATCATCGCGGTGACGGCAAAACGGCCTTTGGTTGTTAAACGCATGCATCCGGCTCCAATACACAGAAAAGACATTCCCGAACATTTTGGTCAAGTATAACAAACTTGAGTAATCTTGTCAGGTATTGGTTTCGGATGGAACCTTACGAATTTCCAAGCCGCCCGCATTATTTCACAGGCAGGCGATTAACGTATCACCTGTGCAATAAATCCATGGGGCCGAACAGGGCTTGCATGCCGGCGTTGTCGATGAAGGTCAGGTTGTAGGGATGTTCGGACACCACCTTGGGGAACAGCGCATTTTCTGGCAGGCCACTCAGCAGTTCGGCGGCCTTGCCCCATAGCACCATGGTAGGCAATGTCGCCTTGTCTTTTTCAGCCTGCGCGGCCAGTGCGGCCAGCACTGCCTGCATCAGTGGCTGCCATGCCTTTGCTTCCTTCAGCGGCGGCACATGCGGACGAAACACCAGCGCCGCATTCAGCAGCAGGAAACCTTGCCGGAGCAGCTTGTCCTGCAATTCTTCCCGGGTCTGTATCCATGGCGAGTCGGCTGCGCTGGCCTGTACTGCGATCGGTTCTAGGGCCGCTCCGCTGGTCTGGCCTTTTTTCAGATGGCCGCTGGTCACCAGCAGCATTTTCATGAAGTTGCGCAGCGAAGTCGCACGGTTGACTGGCTTTGACAAACCCTTCTCTGACCACAGCGCATGCACTGCGCCATCCATGAAGCAGTAGCCGGTAGCGCTTTCGGACCGCGGATAAGGCCCTTCGCCGACCAGCACGTAACGCACCGCAGGCAGTGGCTGAGAAAAGGCCGCGAAAATACGGCCTTCGGTCGGCAAGAAGGTGTCTGCGGCCAGTTCGGGCAGATAGCTCGGATTGGACTTGGAGACGGCGGCCAGGCCCTCATGCAGCACTGGCCGCCAGGAGGCATGCGCCAGCTTCAGCGCATCGGTGAACAAGGAAGGAATCGCGTCGGACATCGGCTGCACCCGCAAGCAAAATCGCGATTTTACGTCGTCCGGTGATTAACTGCGGGCGATGGGAACAACGTTGTCGCTGCCTCCCGCGCCAAACAACTGCTCCTTCAGGATACGCAACTGGTCGCGCACCTGCGCCGCTTTCTCGAATTCCAGGTTCTTGGCATGGTCGATCATCGCTTTTTCCAGGCGCTTGATTTCCTTGCTGACCTGTTTTTCACTCATCGACTCATACTTGGCCTGCTCCTGCGCCACCTGCAGCTCGGCACGCGCTTCCTGCGGACTGTAGACGCCATCGATCAGGTCGCGGATTTCCTTGCGGATGCCCATCGGCGTGATGTTGTTGGCAGTGTTGAACGCAACCTGCTTGGCGCGGCGACGCTCGGTTTCGCCTATCGCCCGTTTCATCGAGTCCGTCACCTTGTCGCCGTACAGAATGGCCATGCCGTTCAGGTTACGGGCGGCGCGGCCGATGGTCTGGATCAGGCTGCGCTCGGAACGCAGGAAACCTTCCTTGTCCGCATCGAGGATCGCCACCAGCGACACTTCAGGGATGTCCAGGCCCTCGCGCAGCAGGTTGATGCCGATCAGCACGTCGAAGGTACCGATACGCAGGTCTCGGATGATTTCCACCCGCTCGACGGTATCGATATCGCTGTGCAGGTAACGCACCTTGACGCCGTTATCGCTGAGAAATTCGGTCAGCTGTTCGGCCATGCGCTTGGTCAGGGTCGTCACCAGCACGCGTTCGTTCTTCGCCACCCGATCAGTGATTTCCGACATCAGGTCATCGACCTGGGTGCTTGCCGGACGCACCGCGATGATGGGGTCCACCAGGCCGGTCGGCCGCACAACCTGCTCGACCACCTGGTCGGCATGCGAACCTTCATAGTCGGAAGGCGTCGCAGAGACGAAGACCGTCTGCCGCATCTTGGTTTCGAATTCATCGAAACGCAGCGGACGATTATCAAGCGCCGATGGCAGACGGAAACCGTAATCCACCAGATTGGTCTTGCGGGCCCGGTCGCCGTTGTACATGCCGCTCAGCTGTCCGATCAGCACATGGGATTCGTCCAGAAACATCAGCGCATCACGCGGCAGATAATCGACCAGCGTCGGCGGCGGCTCGCCCGGCTTGGCGCCGCTCAGGTGACGGGAATAGTTCTCGATGCCCTTGGTAAAGCCGATTTCCTGCATCATTTCCAGGTCAAAGCGGGTGCGCTGCTCCAGCCGCTGCTCCTCGATCAGCTTGTTTTCCTTGCGGAAGAAATCCAGCCGCTCACGCAATTCTTCCTTGATCGATTCGATCGCCCGCAGAACAGTGCCGCGCGGCGTGACATAGTGCGAGCCGGGATACACGGTGAAGCGCGGAATCTTTTGCCGAATACGGCCGGTCAACGGATCGAACAGCTGCAGGCTTTCGATTTCATCATCAAAGGTCTCGACCCGGATGGCTAGCTCAGCATGCTCCGCCGGAAAGATATCAACGGTATCGCCGCGCACGCGGAAGGTACCGCGGCCAAAGTCGACCTCATTTCGGGTGTACTGCATCTGGATCAGACGTGCGATCAGGTCGCGCTGGCTGACCTTGTCCTTAGCCCGCAGGGTCAGGATCATCTGATGGTACTCGTTCGGATTACCGATACCGTAGATCGCCGACACCGTGGCGACGATCACCACGTCGCGCCGCTCCATCAGCGACTTGGTGCAGGACAGGCGCATCTGCTCGATATGTTCATTGATCGAAGAATCTTTTTCGATGAACAGATCGCGCTGGGGCACATAGGCTTCCGGCTGATAGTAATCGTAGTAACTGACGAAATACTCCACGGCATTACGTGGGAAAAACTCACGGAATTCGCTGTATAGCTGCGCTGCCAGCGTCTTGTTGGGCGCGAAGACGATAGCCGGACGGCCCGAGCGGGCGATCACATTGGCCATCGTGTACGTCTTGCCGGAGCCGGTCACCCCGAGAAGGGTCTGGTAGAACAGACCATCGTCTATCCCCTCCACCAGCTTGGCGATGGCGTCCGGCTGGTCGCCGGCAGGCGGAAACGGCTGGTAAAGCTGGTAGGAAGAATTGGGAAAAGTGATGATTTTCGATTCGTCTAGCGTGCTGGAAACCTCGGATAATTCAGCCATTGTCATCAGACCTTTGGTAAAATATCAGGCTGCATATTTACGCAAGGCAACACGCCCTCCACGCAGTATCCAACCCGACTGTAATCGATTTTGCGGTCAACTTTTCATTCAACCACAATGAACGCACCTGCTCCTGCATCCCTCTTTGCCGCCATCGAGATGGCGCCCCGCGACCCGATTCTGGGCATTACAGAAGCCTTTGTTGCAGACAAGAATCCCAACAAGATCAACCTCGGCGTCGGCGTATATTACGATGACAACGGCAAGGTGCCTTTGCTGGAATGCGTGCGCAAGGCGGAAGCGCTGCTGATGGAGAAAGCCGCGCCGCGTACCTATCTTCCGATCGACGGCCTGGCTGCGTATGACAAAGCGGTGCAAGAACTTGTATTTGGGGCTGACAGCGCTGTAATTCAAGAAAAACGTGCGATTACCGTTCAGGCTTTGGGTGGCACCGGCGGCCTGAAACTGGGTGCCGATTTCCTGAAGCGCTTCTCGCCGAATGCGCAGGTCTGGATCAGCGATCCGAGCTGGGAAAACCATCGTGCGCTGTTCGAATCGGCTGGCTTCACCGTCAATAATTATCCCTACTACGACCCTGCCACCCGCGGCGTGAACTTCGACGGCATGCTCAATGCGCTGCAAACCATGCCGGCCGGCTCCATCGTCGTGCTGCATGCCTGCTGCCACAATCCGACCGGCGCCGACCTGAGCGATGCCCAGTGGGACCAGGTCATTGAAGTCGTCGGCCAGCGCGGCCTGCTGCCTTTCCTGGACATGGCCTACCAGGGCTTCGGCGACGGCATCGAGCAGGATGGCAACGTGGTGCACCGCTTTGCTGCGACCGGCGGCCCGCTGTTCGTATCGAATTCCTTCTCCAAGTCGTTCTCGCTGTACGGCGAGCGCGTCGGCGCATTGAGCATCGTTGCTGTCAGCGCCGAGGAAGCGGCGCGCGTGCTGTCCCAGTTGAAGCGCGTGATTCGCACTAACTATTCCAACCCGCCCATCCATGGCGGCCAGGTGGTTGCCACTGTGCTGTCGACACCGGAACTGCGCCAGATGTGGGAAGAGGAGCTGGCTGGCATGAGGGTACGCATCCGCGAGATGCGCAAGCTGCTAGTGGACAAGCTGGTTGAAAACGGCGCGTCGCAGGACTTCGCTTTCGTGGTCCGCCAGCGCGGCATGTTCTCCTATTCCGGCCTGACCAAAGCCCAGGTCGAGCGTCTGCGCACCGAGCACTCCATCTATGCGATCGATACCGGCCGCATCTGCGTTGCCGCTCTGAATAGCAAGAACATCGACCTGGTTGCCAAGGCAATCGCCAGCGTTCTGTAATCACAGGTAAAAGGCCGGGCCTCTGCCCGGCAAATTGCAGTCTTTATCTACTGCAATGCTTTGACAAAGCAAGACCGGCAAGACTATAATCTTGCCTCCTTTCCCTGATAGCTCAGTCGGTAGAGCGACGGACTGTTAATCCGCAGGTCCCTGGTTCGAGTCCAGGTCGGGGAGCCAGAACAAGAGGGTCTGATCGCAAGATCAGGCCCTTTTTCTCTTTAGTGAGAATGCTGCGGCAACGCAGTGAATTTTTTAAGAAACGCTCTTGGCGAACTGCAATATCCCGCCTATAATAGCGCCTCTTTTCCCTGATAGCTCAGTCGGTAGAGCGACGGACTGTTAATCCGCAGGTCCCTGGTTCGAGTCCAGGTCGGGGAGCCAGAATATAAAAGGCCACGTTTTTACGTGGCCTTTTTCATTTCCGCAGCCGCCAAGGCTTGCCGGCATCATGAAAACTTTTCCGATCCTTTTTACCAGGATTGCTATTTTTTCAATGCGTGCCAAACGCTGCCCCATTCATGACCCAGCCTGAAAACGCCGGCATCGGCGCGTAAAGCAGTGAAAAAGCGGCTTTCTTCGCCCGTTCATCTCCATTCAGCATCTGGCATGCCGATTGCATAACACTTCCTGGTGATTAGCATGCACAGCCACCGCTGCATCCGAGGAGAACGAGGACCATGAAACGATCCGATGAGATGATAGAAATGCTGGTTTCTTCTGTCAGGGAAGATACCAGCGAGAGGGACAAGGCGGTTCTCAAACGGGTCCTTTGTGAGCTCGTCCGCGTTGCTCAGGCAGAATCGGTCCAGTCCATTGAAGCCGACTTCCGCGCCGTGGAAATGGCAATCAGCAGCAAGTATCGGCACTGAAGCGGCGAGTCGGCCTGGAAGGAATCAGTACTCGCTTCTGTATTCGCGGCCCTGGTCGAAGCGGTCTTGCCAGTGCTTCAGGTAAGCCAGTGCAAGGTCGGGATTATTCCAGATTACCAGCACGTTCTCGCTGTTCGACTTGGCCGCTGCCTTGCTGTAGTTAAAGGACCCCGTCTGCACGGTCGCTTTATCCACCACGATGTACTTGTCATGGTGGATCGCGTAACGCGAGACCGTACGGGTAGGAATACCCGCACCCACCAGCAGATTGAGCGCTGCCAGGCTGGCCTTGGACTTGTTGCCGTTCTCATCCACCACCACCCGCACGTCAACGCCGCGCTTCCTGGCATTCAAAAGCGCCTTTGCGATAACAGGGGAGGTAAACGAATATGCCGCAACACCGATGCTGCTACGCGCTGACTGGATCACCTTGACGACCAGATCCTCGCCTCCTTCATTAGGCGAAAACGCCACCTCAATGAACTGGTTACCCCGTACGGGAGCCGAACTGCTGTTCCGACCCCCAGCGCCACGTAGAAGATCGCCCGTCCTTTCCAGGACTTGATCAACCAGCATTTCGACGGTGTCGCCGCTTTTCGCCGAGACACCGAAATAAGCCGTAGCCAGGATCAGGGTAAGGAGTATCTTTTTCATTTGCCGCTATGAATGACTTTGTCCGTTTAAAGAACAAAAGCGGCTGAATTGTACTGTATATCTATACAGAGCAATAAGAGATTGAAGAAGTCCTACGCTCTCGTATCAGTGCATGCCTGTTCGTAGGGGTCAATCACGATCGGATCTGAATACTGCGATAAGTTGTCGAAAAGATCATTTTCCGGGTTTGATGTTTCCCCAAAAGCCGACATCGCGCAAAACAAGCGCAAATATCGGCCATCCGTTCATCGAAAACCATTATTTTCCTGCAACCTGCTCTCGAAAACGCAGTCTGAATGCTGCATTCGCCCCGAGCCGCCACGTAAACTGCCTCGGCGGCCTCCCTTCTGCGCCTCACAAGAAACGCGAAAAAGTCGCGGGACTTCATCTTTTCCTACAACGCAACAAGTGCCTGTCCTATACCGGCCGCGTTTTCATTTCGACATACTTCCTCCTGAGACTGCCGCACAGAAATGCTGACGCTTAAGAAGATGCGGCGCTAATCGATTCAAACTCAACCCATCACAGGAGATCACCATGTCGTGTGCGCAAACTATCGAAAGCAACACTGCTCCGACTACTACACCGACGCGGTCTGCGGGATCGGGCAGTCGCACGCATAAAATCTGGTCCAATATGCATGATGTCTGTAATCTCCTCCGCATTCCGTCAGGCACATTCGTCGGTGACGACGACCAGCACTTCCAGCATGTCCAGTTCAAGGCCGGTCAACGCATCCATACCGCGGGCCAGCCGTTCGACATGCTCTACATCGTCAATTGCGGATTCTTGAAGTCGGTGATGATCGATGAATTTGGCAACGAGCAGATTCTGAGCTTTCCGATGAAGGGCGATCTGTTCGGTATCGACGGCATCCACACCAAGAAATACACCTCCGAGGCAGTAGCGCTGTCGAGCTGCGACATCATCCTGATTCCGTTTGCAAAATTTGCCGCCCTGGGCCGTACCAATCCGGTTCTGGAAACCGCGTTGTACGGACTCATGAGTCGCGAACTGATTCGCGAACAAGGAATGATCACCATGCTTGGATCGCTCACGGTCGAAGCCCGCGTTGCGCGATTCCTGGTATCGCTGTCCGAACGCTTTTCGGCGATTGGCTACTCTGGCAAGGCATTCAACCTGCCGATGACCCGTCGCGAGATCGGTAACTACCTGGGCGTGACGCTCGAAACCGCCAGCCGCACCCTGTCGGCATTCAATGAACTGGGACTGATTTCGGTCGATCAGCGTTCGATCTACATCCATGACATCAACGCATTGAAGACCCTGCGTCGCCTGCCACCGTCGCGTGCACGCATCGAACAGCAGGAGAAGAAGGCCGCCGCCGCAGCTGCAGCCGCCTCGTCTGGCAGCGAATTCATCCAGGTAACGCCGACAACGGCCATGCGCGAGCAGATGGCAGTCGTATAAACCCTGTGGTGGACGCGGCGAGAACGGGTGGCAGCCCGTGTTTCGTTTCACGCCCAGCAAAAGAACGCCGGATCAGCGACTTGGTTGTCATCATGACATCCAGCCGTGGTTCGGCGTTTTCATGCCCGCTCCCGGCACATCAGGCGTGAGGTTCCGGACCGCAGGCCCATCGTTACCGATCAACAACCATTAATCACGAGTGAATATATGAAAGCAATGATACTCGCCGCTGGCAAGGGGACGCGCGTACGGCCACTGACCTACGATCTGCCCAAGCCCATGATCCCCGTGCTGGGCAAGCCTGTCATGGCCTACCTGATCGAGCATCTCGCACGTTGCGGCGTGGACGAGATCATGGTCAACGTCAGCCACCTGCATGAAAAGATCGAGGAATATTTCGGCGAGGGCCAGCAATTCGGCGTGCGTATCGGCTATTCCTTCGAGGGATATACCGATGACAAGGGCGAAGTCGTGCCGGTACCGCTTGGTTCGGCCGGCGGCATGAAAAAAATCCAGGAGTTTGGCGGTTTCTTTGATGAAACAACGATTGTGTTGTGCGGTGATGCGCTGATTGATCTCGATATCAAGGCCGCATTGGAGGAGCACAAGCGCAAGGGCGCGATGGCGACGGTGATCACCAAGGAAGTGCCCTGGGACAAGTTATCAAGCTATGGCGTTGTGGTGACTGATGCCGATGGCCGCATCCAGCGTTTCCAAGAAAAGCCGGCGCAGGAAGAAGCGCTCTCCAACTTTGCCAGCACCGGCATCTATATCTTCGAGCCTGAAGTGATCGATCTGATTCCGTCGGGCACCGAGTTCGATATCGGCTCCGACCTGTTCCCATTGCTGGCGGAAAAAGGCCTGCCGTTTTACGCCCAGGGCCGGCCGTTCGAATGGATCGACATCGGCAGCATCACCGACTTCTGGACTGTGCTGCAAAGCGTGATGCAAGGCGAAGTGGAAAGCCTGAAATTGCCGGGCAAGCAGGTGGCCGACGGTGTCTGGGTGGGGTTGAATGCCCGCATCGACTGGGAAGGCACGACCATCGAAGGGCCGGTGTACATTGGTTCCGGCGCCCATATCGAGGCCGGCTGCCACATCGTCGGACCAACCTGGATTGGACATGGCAGCCACATTGTTGGCGGCGCAGAGGTGGTGCGAAGCATGATTTTCGAGTACACCCGGATCGCCCACGATGTCGAGGTCGAGGACATGATCGTCTTCAAGGACTACTGCGTCAGCCGCGACGGCGAAATGCGCCATATCAGCGACTGCACCGACACCATTTGGGGCAATGCCCGCGATCGACGCATTGCGCGTCGCGCCTGAAGGCGCTTCTCCTCCGGCGCCAGCGGGGCTTCAGCGACGCGCCCGCTGGCGGTACTCCACCATGCGGCGCAGGCCCAGCCATTGCTGGTGCCAAAAGCCCCGGCCGTAGTCCCTGCCCTTGCCTTGCGGTGGCGGCAGTTGGTCCCGGATCCCGGTCAGCGCAAATCCACCGCCGAAGCGCGCGGTGCCAAACAACACATCCCATACCGGAAAAAGAACCGCGAAATTATGGCCGCCCAGGCTGCCGCGGCCGCGGCTTTCATGGCCGATGCCGATCGCATGATGCAGCCGGTGAAACCGTGGGGAAACCAGCAGACGCTCGCCCACCGAACCGAAATGCAGCCGGATATTGGCGTGCTGGACGCTCTGCAGAATGCGCGACAGGGCAACCAGCAGCACATATTGTCCTGGCTGCACGCCGATGAATAGTGCGATGACCGCCATGAACAAATCGCGCAGCAAATCGTCCAGCAAGTGATTACGGTCATCGCTCCAGAGATTCATGTCCTGCTGGCTGTGGTGCAGGCTGTGCAGACCCCACCACCAGCCGACATTGTGCTGGGCGCGGTGATACCAGTAATCGAAAAAATCCAGTACGAACAAATAGAGAAAAAATGAAACCAGCGGCAGGTCGGTGACGCCCGGCCAGATCTTGTCGAGATCAAACTGATGTATGCCGTGCAAATGCAGGAACCCAGTGAACTGGTCGATCAGCGGATCCAGCAGAAAGAAAATTACCAGGGTAAAGGCGCCCAGGCGATGCACCACGGTATAAATAAAATCATTCCAGCGCGCACGGCGATCATTGAACGCATGGACGGGAATCAGTGCCTCCAGAGGACGCAGCACCAGCCACAGCAATGCCAACTCGCAGACACCAATCAGAAACCATTCGGTACCTTCGAAGGCATTCTCGGCAAATTCTCCCAAGCCTGACCAGAAGAGCAGCGGTTGCACAACGGCTTCGAACAGCCATGCCTGAACGGTGGCAAAAAAATTGGACAGCGATGCGATCACGGACGACTTCCTTTCACGCTGACGCCGGACTGCAGCCGTTTGCCGATCTCGGGATGATCACGCAGCGTCGCAAAACAAAAGCCCTTCTGTTCCAGCCCGCTCAGCAATGGTTCCAGCACCGCGGGCGCCCAGGGATCCTTGCGTGACCAGATGCCCAGATGCGCCATGAAGATATCGCCGTCGCGCAGTCCATTCAACGCACGGTCCAGCAAGGCCTGATTCGATACACGCTCGCTTGGCAATTCATCCCCCGAAAACCCAGCCGGCGCCCAGCCGGCATGGGACAGGCCACAGGCCTGGCCGGCTGCCTGGCTGGCCTTGGTCAGCTTGCCACCCGGCGCGCGCCAGAAAGGGTCCAGCCCGGCGCCGGTCAACTCGCGGAACCGGCTATCGACCCGGCGCAGTTCATCGCAATACTGCTGCTGCGTCCATGCCAGCTTCTTGCCGGCCTGCGGCCCAAACTGCGGCCGCACTTCCAGCCTGCCGTCGGCCATGTCCCGTAGCGCATAGACATGATCAAAAGTATGGGTGCCGAAAGCATGGCCTTCCTCACGCAAGGCTTTCCAGTACGACGCCCAGGATGGATCGAGTGAATGATCGCCGCGTACGGTTTTTTCATTGGCCAGGAAAAAGGTGGCCTTGGCATGGTGACGGCGCAATGTGTCCGCAACCAGCTGCGCCTGGGACTGGCTGCCCGTATCAAAGGTCAGGTAGATGGTGCCGCGACAATTGCCCGCCTGCGCAGCGGGCAAGGCCGACAGCGCAATGCACAAGGCAGCGACGCAGCGTCGCACCTGCCTACCTCGGGGAATGATTGATGAAGTAGACGCCATGCGGGGAACGGCCCACCGGAATCGTCTGTATGACTTTCTTGCTTGGCACATCGATTACCGCCACCTTCTTGATCCAGCGCTGCGTGACCCACAATGTCTTGCCATCATCCGTCAGCTCCATGCAGTCCGGGCCACCTGGCACGTTGATCGTCCCGACGTTCTCCAGCTTTTCCTGGTCAATGATGTTGATGGTATTGGAGACACGGTTGGAAACGAAGATGAAACGCTTGTCGCCAGCCAGCCGGAAATTATGCGCGCCCGCCCCGGCCTTGATCCGCTTGACGGTTTGCTGCGTGCGCCAGTCGATCACCTCGACATAGTCGCTGCCCATGATGCCGACCAGCAGGTATTTTTCGTCTGGCGTCATGGCGATCCCCGCGGGCAATTTTCCAACCGGCATGGTCCATTTGACGGTCTGCGTGGTCAGGTCGATCGCGCTTACCTGGTCACTCCCCTGCAGGGTAATGAAGACCATCTTGCTGTCCCTGGTAAAAGCCATGTGGCTGGGCATCTTGGCCAGCGGCACCCGCTTGTGGAGCTTCAGGTCCTTGCCGTCATAGGCATAGATATCCACCCGATCCAGGCGCAGCGCATTGGAGACGAACCACTTGCTGTCCGGCGAAAAGCCGATCTGATAGGGATCGATGATGTCCGGAACGCGGCGCTGCATCTGGCCGGTCCGCGGGTCCAGAAAGATCAGTTCATTGCTGACGGCGCTGGCGACGATCAGCGACTTGTTGTCCGGTGTCGCCATCAGGTGATGCGGCTCCTTGCCCACCGGGAAGGAACTGATCTCCTGATGCGTCGTCTGGTCCAGCAGGCTGACGGTGGCATCCCGTGAATTGAGAACAACGACCACATTGGCGTGTGCTGCGGCGGCTGTCAGAGCAAGGACAAGGCAAATGCCGCGACGAAGAAATTGAAGCATGATGACCATTCAAACAAGACAATTAACAGAGATCTCTTGCGGAGCCGCCGCGGCAGAAGCCGGCACAGCGAAACGTGCGAAAAACAAGGACATTTTGGTCGTACCGGCAAGCCCAGGTTGAACCCCTGGGCGCAGGTGGTGATACCAAACTAGCCCGTTTTTCCGCGCATTGCAGCCGCCGATCCTGCTGCCGCGCAAACTCCTAGGCCCCCGGCCGCGTTGCCTCGACGCTGAAGAGCATCCCGGATCACCATGCCGGTCAGGAACCGGGCCTGGCAAGCTCAGTATCATTACCCTGATAAACGTTCTGTCATGGCGGTCGCTGACCGAGCATCACTATAACTGAATCGACTTTCACAGCCGGAATAATTTCAGAAACGACCACGGCGTTTCTCGTGGAGCGTTTCATCCGTCCGACACCCTGAAAACGTCGTTTCATCATCAATTGCAAACCGTAATTTCTTAAAATCAACACAAATATTGCCTGTGGGAATGCATTTTTCTGATACATTTGGATTGCCGTCCAGATTGCCCAAAGGCTACTCATGTTTTTTCTATCCAATCGCGTTACCCGAGGCGTCGCCTGCCTGCTACTCGTTTTGTCGCCCATGGTGTGCCGTGCGGAAGTCGGCGTCACCGGCAATCGCATCCTGCTGGGCCAGTCAGCCGCCTTCAGTGGCCCGGCCGCCCAGTTGGGTATCGACCTGAATGCCGGCGCACGGCTGTATTTTGACCAACTCAACAAGCAGGGTGGGATTCACGGCAGAAAGATCGAGATCCTTACTGCCGATGACAAGTACGAGCCGGCGCTAACCGTCGAAAATACCCGGCGCCTGATACAGAACGATCAGGTATTCGCTCTGTTCGGCTATGTCGGCACGCCTACCAGCAATGCAGCGCTTCCCGTCTTTACCAGCGCAAAAGTGCCATTTTTCGCACCGTTTACCGGTGCCCTGTCGCTGCGCGACCCCTTCAACCGGCAGATATTTCATATCCGCGCTGGCTATATGGAGGAAACCGAACATCTGGTCGATCAGCTGGCACGGGTTGGCGTGCGCAATATCGCTGCGTTCTACCAGAACGACGCCTATGGCCAGGCCGGCCTGGACGGCGTTCAGCGTGCGCTAAGCAAGCGCAAGATGACGCTCGCCGATAGCGCCACGGTCGAGCGCAACAGCAGCAATGTCAGCCAGGCCACGCAGCGCCTGTTGGCCAAGCGTCCCGATGCCATCATCCAGATCAGCACCTATGCCGCATCGGCCGCGCTGGTAAAGCAGATGCGGGCCGCGGGCTACACGGGCCAGTTTCATAATGTGTCCTTCGTCGGCAGCCAGCCGCTGGCGCAAGCGCTCGGCCCCGACGGCCAGGGCGTAGGCGTCTCGCAAGTCGTTCCGTTTCCCTGGAAAGCGTCGAACCCCGTCGTGGCCGAATACCTGCGCGCGCTGAAGAATGACGGCAAGGGCGAGCCCAACTTTTCCAGCCTGGAAGGCTATATCGCCGCCAAGGTCTTTGCCGAAGGGATAAAGCGCGCCGGCGCGGACCTGAGCCGGGAAAGATTCATCGCCGCGCTCGAGACGATCACCTTGAAAAACTACGACATCGGCTTCCCGGTGGAATTTTCGCCGACGCGGCATACCGGATCGACCTTTGTCGATATGACCGTCATTACCAGGAACCAGAAATTCCTCAACTGACTTTTCCGCTGTCGCCGCCAGTTCAAGCTGCCGCAGGCGACACCTTATTCAGACGACCTACCCTGCCCGCCATGTCCAACCACTGCACCCTGCTCTATGCCGAATCCGACGCCCTGCGCGCACGCGATGTCCAGCGCCGCCTGGAACCGCACGGCATCGACGCCATCCTGGTCAGCAGCGACATGGCTGGCCTCACCGCGCTTTCGCAGCATCGCGTCGATCTCCTCGTGGCGAACTTCCGGCTCTCCAGTGGCAGTGGGCTGGATATTCTGCGGTCCGCCCGAAAGTCCCGTCCCGAGCTGCCCGTGCTGTTGCTGGTGGAACCGCCAGATCTTGCTCTGGCGGCGCCGGCCTTGCGCCAGGAGAGCCTGGATTATCTGATCAAGGACAGCGAGGAACTCTACATTGACCAGTTGCCGCGCCTGGCCAGGCGCCTGGCGCATGCCCGTGCCGCCAATAGCCAGACAAATTCCGAAGACTTCAAAAACGCGCTGGAAAAGGAGCGCAGCCTCACGCTGGCAATCGCCAACAACCAGGAAGGCGGTTTGGCGGTGTTTGATCAGCAATACCGGTTGCGGCTATGCAACGCACGCTTTTCCGCCATGCTGAACTTGCCGGAAAACCTGGCCGGCAACGGCAGCGCACTGGCTGACATTCTCGCGTACCGGGCTGGGCGCGGTGACTTCGGCGACCACCCTCCCAGCGGGATCGTCGAGCAGCAGATGCGCCGACTGGCGTCTGAACCCGCATTTTGCCTTGGGCAGGAATACCTGGCTGGAACGGCCTGTGAAGTCAGGGGCAGCCGGCTCGAAGATGGCAGCCTGATGCTGCATGTCACTGAAGTGGGTAGCGCCGGACGGCTTGAACAGCACAACTGGCGCAACGCCAACTTTGACAGCCTGACCAGCCTGCCCGGCAGGGCATTGTTCATGGAACTGCTGAAGCACCAGGTGCAGCGTGGCAGCCGTTGCGGCTATAACGGCGCCGCGCTCCTGCTGCTCGACCTCGACGGATTCAGGCAACTCAATCAGGCGTATGGCAATCGCCACTGCGATCAATTACTCGCCGGGGTGGCACAAAGACTGCTGCGCGCAGTGCGCGAATCCGACGTGGTTGGCAGGCTGGATGGCGACCAGTTCGGCATCCTCGTGGTCGACGTCAACACATCCGAAAACAGCGAGATTGTCGCAGGCAAGCTGCTGGCGGCAATCGCCCGTCCATTCAGGATAGATGGCATGGAAATCAGGATGACGGCCAGCATAGGCATCTGTTTCCATCCAGCTGAACTGCACAGCGTCGACGCTTTAATGAGCATGGCCACGGAATCTGTCAGCAAAGCAAAAACCGCAGGGAAAAACCGCTATATGTTTGCGTGAAATCATGCGCAGTGCACACGGTGGCAAAAGCTGATGTAACATGCCGACTTCGGTGATTTTCGTGCAGATAACAAATAGTTAATGCTTGTTTGCAAGAAGATAACGGAATGCAGCTTTTTTGGCACACGCGCCGCGCCGAATCACCCTTTTCCTGAATCCTGGTAAGAAATTTACTTGGGGAAACTTTTGTTTGTCGCGATAATGGGTAGACCTATCGCCACTTCCCCGCTCATCAAGGTTTTTCATGAACAATCATCCCAAGCCTAACAAATCTCGATTCCTCTCCGCCTTTTCGAAGAATTACTCCGGACCGCTGAGCCACGTCGCCCTGTCGGCGTTGAGCGCCTGGATGATGGTCCAGGGCCTCAAGGGCCTGGCCGGCTTCACCGTCAGCACCCAAAGCGCAATGGCTGATCTGGTTGGCATCATTGTCATCGTCGGCATTGCCCGCTGGATGAAGGTCAAGCCGGACGTGAAATAAGCGTGGCGGCATGATGCCTGTCCATGAATTCCCGCAGCTGATCAACGGATAAAGGTTGGCTCAGGTAATAGCCCTGGATCGCATCACAGTCATGGCGCTGCAGGAAAGCCAGCTGGTCCGGCGTTTCAACTCCCTCGGCGATGACTTTCAGGTGAAGCGCATGCCCCATTGCAATGATGGCCTTGACGATGGCGGCATCATTCTGCTCGCCCGGGACGTCCTGCACGAAGGACCGATCTATTTTCAGGCTGTTCACCGGGAATCGTTTCAGTTGCGCCAGCGAGGAATAACCGGTGCCGGAGTCATCGACGGCGATCCGGACGCCGATTGCCTGCAAGGCCGATAGGACTTTCACCGCACGCGCCGCATCCTCGATCACCAGGCTTTCCGTCACTTCGAGCTCAAGCAGTTCGCCATTCAGGTCGTGGCGCCGGATGGCGGATTCGATATGGGCGGCCAGCGCGGGGTCGGCAAACTGGCGGGCCGACAAATTAATGGCAATCGGCAATATGACCT
>Ga0181474_100010_pt1 | contig 17785 bp, 17 predicted proteins | sample In3P11_FD_119092 | JGI IMG/M metagenome (GOLD analysis project Ga0181474, IMG submission 119092) | Clean room microbial communities from NASA Spacecraft Assembly Facility at Jet Propulsion Laboratory, Pasadena, California, USA -... ... | reverse complement strand
CAACTTGACTACATCTTTATGACCCTTCCTTCCTCTGGTGGATTCAGATTCAAAGTCACCTACGTTCATCTGAAACCATGTCCGTCGATACAACTTTCCACAGGCTCGATATCTATAGATTTTCCTTGGTGTAGAATTGTGTCAAATTGGAATGTCGTTGCTGGTTTTGATGAGGACTGCCTGTTTTGGTCTTGTGGTGGCCTCGTTCTTTCCTTCCGCGTGCCTAGCTAGCCCGAGACTCCAAAAAGGACTTTAGTAACAACCAACACGTCCGTCCTTCTACCTACGAACGGCCACAAGTCGAACTTCAGAATCTGAGAACATGTACGCAACCATATTGTCCTCGTTGCAGCCGGTACCCTTCGCCTTACCTTTACCGGATAACCCGGTCCGGTGTTGACGAGCTTGCGCGCTGTCTGGAAGAAAATCGTCTTTGTTATCTTTCGTTGTCATCACCACTCTCGTTTCCACGAGTCTGCCTCATCGTCTGTCATGTCCTCTAGCACTTCCACATCATGTCGCACTCGAGCTGCCTTGGCTGATTCCCAAGCCCGGCACAGCCGTCCTTTGGCGTCTTGTCGGCCAATAGTAGCGACAAAGCGTGTCGGGCCCTTGTGCTTGTCGATCAACCCTTCTTGACGAGCGTGTCTGACTTGCATGAGTGCAAGTCCCTCAGGACTTTTCGAGAACGAAACGGATGGCGTTCGTGGCTAACAAGCGCTCGTTTTCGGTCTGCTTCACAATAGTGACGGACGCTTGTAAAGTGCGGAAATGCGGCATGAGACGAAAGTCCCGGTGTTCAGATTCCCCTTGCGCACTCGACATCTTCGACCTTAGAGAGTTAACTCGTTTTCAAGAACTGGTACATAAGTCAAGATGAGGTCCGCTGGGATTGAGCAGGCAGCGAGGAAACGCACTGCGCCAAGTGAGGAAGTCTGCTCCGGTCTTCCGCAAGCATTTGGAACGTGGTTGGCAACCCGCATGTGCTTGCTCCCTGCTGCTTCGAAGAAGCTCTTGGGGACATGGCAAGGTTCCAGGTGGCGACGGACCTGTTGCTCTCGATGTTCGCCCAGTTAGGTTACTATTGGCGACTTTGTCAGTCGAGTGTTCTCACTTATCAAGGAACAAATCAAGGTCGGCCTTCTCGCACATCGTGAGGATGATGCTCGCAATTGGCAAGTTTCGTCCCTAAGACTGCAGTTGCGGTGGATGCTGTGTAACCCAGCTGAACGTGGCTGAGCCAGCTCAGCCGCAACCCCGCTTGGACAATTACCTGGGCAGATTCCAATCGCCCTATCTGCCTCCAGCCTGATGACTGACTGTCGAGTAATGTCACCTACATCTTCACAGTAGGTTGAGAGAAACACGCTTGAATCCGACTATTGCTCGAGTCCTTCGTTCTCAGATGCCCTAAGCAGCAGCCATGTCTAGTGCTCTTGCGAAAGCCTCGTCCTCGAAGCCCAAGTTCCGTCTTGCTCGAGCTGTCTCCGACTTTGAAGACGACCTCTCCGACGAGCAGAGGTCCACGTTTCGTGCTCAGAAAACGCAGACAATCTCATCACCGCCTGATCTTAGCCATGTCATGCGACTGACGGCCGAGGTTGATCGTCAGTTATCAAAGAAGTATAGTGGTGACCGTTTTGGACCTCGTTTTACCTACTTCCTGCAGGGAGTCCAGCAGTTCGCTGCACTGGGAGATGTTGTGGTTGGAGGGTCCCATAACATGGTAGCATGCGGTGTATGGTCGCTGGTGCGCATGTCAATACTGGTGAGTGCCTTGAATTTGTATCGTAGGCCGGTGATGTCCTAACATACTATAGTCGATCATCAATACTTCAACCTACGTAGACAAACTGTCCTCGCTGTTCATGGACATCGGTCGCTCTGTCCCACGCCACCAAGCTATGGCACTGCTCTATCCCCGGTCCACAAAGCTACGAGCATACCTCTCTGAGTACTTCATTGTGGTCGTCAACCTATGCCGTCACTTATTCAAGTTCGGACAAAAATCGCGTCTCCAGAAATTTGCCACAGCATTGAACGATGCGCAGCTGCAGGCCTTCCGCACTGAGCTTGATGAGTGGGCAAAGTCAATCAAAGAGGAGATGCTTCTGCACGAAGCTCAAGAGAACTCGGGGTTCAGGGCTTTGACCATGAAGATACTCGAATCCACATCATATCAGCACAAGCTTGCCACGAATTTGCGGGTGCTAGACTTTTGCTCTACCTACAACCATCAGATAACATGGAAGCAAACAAGGAAGGCCGGCAATGCATCCTTCTTCATGCCCATTGCGACGTACCAGGAGTGGAGAGACTGCTCTGACTCATGCACGCTTCTGTGCACGGGAAAGCTAGGATCAGGCAAATCTGTTCTGCTGGCCAACATTGTGGATGATCTGAATCTCTCCGCTGGAGAAGAAAGCTGTGTGGTAACGTACTTCTTCTGTCGCCGCGACGTCCAAGAGAGTATACAAGCACGGACTATTCTCGGTTCTCTGGCACGGCAGATGCTATCCACTATACCCGGCCTTGCTGTGTCTGAAATATGTGACGTGTCACGCTTTATCGGTGATGTTGAACAAGTTCTCGAGCTGCTTGTCTCTCAGAAACCTTTGCTCGGATCCTCCATGATTCGGGAAATCTGGACCAGTCTCTTCAAGCAAAGACTTTCAAGCTTGTACTAGCGGCTCAGCGACCCCTCACAACTGACGAATTGCGGGAAGCTCTCAGCGTCACTCCTGGCGATGCAACATGGGACCCTTCCAAAAATTTGAACGATGTTCGCTCAGCCCTGAGTTGCTGTGGATGCCTTCTTATCGTCGATGAAAAAGAGTCGACTGTTCGGATTGTGCACCACAGCGCCAAGCAGTTCATCCTTGACGGTTCGCGCGGCTGTAACAGTATGCACTTCTCAACGGAAGAGGCACAGAACACGATGGCGGACATTGTTGTTACTTATCTTGGGTACGGTGTCTTTGGGACCGAGCTATCTCGGACGAAGGTGCAGCCAATCATGGTTCAATCAGCACCGTCAAAAGTTATACATGCCACTATGGGGTTTTCCAGCACGACTCGTGGTCTTGCTATGAAACTGCTTAGGTCTAGAGGGCAGCCGGCGTTCGATATGAGTAGAACTCTTGAAGAAGCGCGCGGATCCACCAAATCCAAATCCAAGGACAACTTCATGTTTTACACATATGCAAAGGCACATTGGCAAGACCACGTTCTGTATGCATCGGGGTGGGACCCTGTTATGCTCAGACTTTCGACCAAGTTGATCCAGCAGCGAATGTCCGAGGTGAGCAAGGATTACTTGTTTCGTTGCTGCCGGGCTGCCGAGGATGGGAACAGTGTGGTTCTTGAGCTACTACTGGAGACCGGGAAGATCAATCCCAACGCAAAGGATGGCAACGGCCGAACACTGCTAGAATGGGCGGTAGTTGGGGGACACAAAGCCACAGTTGAGCTCCTGCTCAACACTGGCGCTGATGTTAACGGAAAGGGACAAGATGGGTGCACGCCGCTAATGTGGGCGGCAGAATTCGAACAGCATAATCAGCAAAATCAGCAAGATCAGCAAGATATAATTGAGCTGCTGCTTAACGCTGGCGCTGACGTTAACGCAAGGCGCGTGGACGGATATACGACGTCAATGCTGGCAACAGCACACAGACATGAATACGTACTCGAGCTGCTGCTTAACACTGGCAAGGTTGACGTCAACGCAAAGGACGAGGTCGGGAATACCGCACTGCTATCAGCAGCAAGGGAGGGTCATAAAGATGTAGTCAAGTTGCTGCTTAACACTGGCAAGGTTAACGTCAACGCAAAGAACGAGGACGGGCATACAGCACTGCTATTAGCAGCAAGGGAGGGTCATAAAGATGTAGTCAAGTTGCTGCTTAACACTGGCAAGTTTGACGTTAATGCAAAGGACAATGACGGATATACAGCACTAGTATTAGCAGCAAGCTGGTGTCGTGAAGACGTAGTCAAGTTGCTGCTTGAAACTGGCATAGTTGACGTTACCGCGAAGGACAATAACGGAGATACAGCACTACTATTAGCAGTAGAGCAGTACACAGCTGATGAAGGCTTGGTCCAGTTGGTGCTTGACGCTGGCGCTGACGTTAACGCAAAGAACAATGCTGGAGATACAGCACTATTATTAGCAGCAAGAAAGAATGAAGACGTGGTTAAGTTGCTGCTTAACAGTGGCGCGGACGTTGACGCAAAGGATCACATGGGGCGAACGGCACTAATGTCCGCGGAACAGGAAGGACACTGGAGTACAACTAAGTTGCTCCAAACTGCAGGCAGCAAAAGGTAGCTTGAACAAGGACCTTTGTTACTCTTTCAAGACAGATTGCGGCCCGCCGTATGGAGAAGCGCCGTGAAGAGGGAAAGGCGCGCAGGCTTTCAATTGTACTGAACTCAAAGTACATGTATTCTGTTCCGTAACGGCGGCTGTTCTTCTACAGGTGGATGTACATTACTTGCATACATTCGTATTCAGTGTCGACGTCGAACTCCATTTGTCTTTGCACAATGTCAGACAAAGAGTGCGTCCAGTCTCAAACACCACAAAGTTGCTCGACTTCCGCCTTTCATGTACCCAACAACAAAGACCTGGATGTTAGCGTGTAACAATGACGCTGGAGTCTGACAACTGCGACTGCAGATTGTCCAGATTATCGACTTTATCGCCAAAACACAATACGCTGTTTGCCCGTGTCTCGCAAATCTCAAACTCCCCGGGACATTCATCTGTAACCCTCTTTCTCAACCCAAGCAATCATAATGCCCAAAGGCAAAGCCCGAAAACAAAATCCGGACCTCTACGAAGGCTCCCCAGAACGCCCACCGCCCAGCATGGCCCCTCAAGCCGTAGCCCACAAGCGCGGCGGCACGCATCGCGTCCGCGACGAAGACCGCACCGGCTCCGTCTACGACACTTTCAACTACAAAGAACTCGTCACCGCAACCAAAGAACGCAACATCTATGTCAAAGACATGAAGAAAGGCGCCATGGCGCAAGCACTAAAAACGTACGACGATGACCAGAGACGGATCGAGCGCGAAGCACTTATCGAGCGCGAACGCCGACAACAAGAAGCCAAGCGACTTCAAGAAAAGCAGAATAAGGAGAAACTAGCAAAGGATAGAGCGCGGCACCAGCGCAATCTGGCGAGAGAAAGAAGAAGGGAAGCGGAGAAAAATGTCAGTGAAGATTCTTTGTCCTCCGAAGGCGAACAGGAGCGCATTGAAGCCGAGCACGCCAGACTGAACGGCCACGATGAATACACCTTTGAGACACTCGGACAAGCGCTCAGCGAGGAGTCATGGGACAGTACATCTTCAGATTCCAGCACGCAGTCACTCCAAGGAACCATCCAACCAGATAGCAAACTCCGCCTCTACGAGTGGCCGTGGGAATTTCTTCCTCTCCGCCAGCCTCGCCCCCCAACCAGCGAGTACCTCCCCGTGAAATCCCGCTACGCCCCGCTGAGAGTCATAACTACGGAGTCGAAGCAGAAACTCTCTCTACCAGGGCAAATGTACCCACCCGGCGTAGCACCAGACTACGTCCCCATTCTCCCCCCGGAAACCCGCACAGCAGCGCGCAACGGCATCCTCGAAGGCGTCCTATGCAACGCGACCATCGAGCGCGCCTCTGAGTGGGCGACTCGCACACTCATCCAAGGATGGAATGGACGGATGTACTTCACGCTGCCGTCGAGGGACAGCAGTAAAAACCTCGCAGACGTGTATGATAAATGGAATATCGAGAATAGGAAGTTACTTAAAGTTAGAGGGGGGGTTGATGGGGTACGCGCGGATCGAGAGAGGAGACATGTGCAGAGGCATAGGAATCGGTCGAGGATGGTGGTGGATGTTTATGAGGCGAGTGAGTATCGGCCCGGCTTTGTGTGCTATGTGCCTGCTGCTTTGGACTTTGAGGAGTATCGGGGGGGAGGAGGGAATGCGGAGGGGGAGAAAGAGCTGGGGAATTTGTTTTATGTCAAGTTCCCTGGGTGCGATGTTCCGCATTATTATTTTTGGACCAAGGAGGGGGAGTGGAGGGATCCTACTGCACAGAACTTGTCCTGGAAGGAATCGCAGGAAGAGGTTCAAGGGGGAGACACTAACACCACAACACCGTTGTCCCAGAATCTCTCATATACGACTCCTCCACGTCAGACTCGCAGGGAACTCAGACGCGTCAAACGCCCCAATGCTACTCTTCCCCCACCATCGCCCGTCAACGACACAGTCTCCACAATCGAGCACTCCCTCTACCACCACGGTCTCCGCGCTACCCTCTCAACCCTGAAATCCACATGCCTCGCATACAACAAACACCGTCAGTGGAAAATCTTCGCGCGCTCCCTACCCGTACTGTTTCCCAGCGGAACGTTACCCGATGCGCCACCCGTGCATGCAGCGCCTGGCACGGATTTAGCTACTAAGATGGCTAGGGTGCAAGATGGTGATGATGATGATGACGATAATGATGAGCCGGGTAGTCCGTTGACGGGGACGGAAGCGTGGACGAGAGATGATGAGGCGTTGTGGGAGGTTGTGGAAGTGGAAGTGGAGGTTGATGTGGAAGTGGATGCTTCGACCACGGAGGACGTCCTAGAACGGCGTGAGGAGTATGAAGAAGTTCAGGCGCTGTGTCGCAGGCAGAGTATATGCACCAGGACGAGATCGAGGACGAGGACGAGGACGAGGACGAGGACGAGGACGAGATCGATGGGAGAAAGAGAAAGAGCCTTGATGGCCTGGTTGGCGAAACTCCCTACTCCTGGTATTTATCCGTCTACATGGGCATCACCAAGCAGATGGGAAGTCGTAAACGAAGCGCAACAGACGGAGTGGGAAGACAAATATCTCACACCGCGAACGCATGCGAGTGGAAGAAGCATCGCATGTCCGTTCTGCAGCCTACACTGGACAGATTGGGACAATAAGAGAAAGGCACGGCATATGCATGGTCATAGTGCTGTTGCCCGCCTCGACAGCACCACTCCTGCTGCTCCTCCTCCCCTTCAGACCTCCATATCACGCCGATATACACATGCTGCCCTGTTTACGTCCACGTCCCCGTCCGACGGCGAGCAAGCCGACACAGAATCCACATCCACATCCAGACACGCACAACACATTCTCAAGAAGAAAAGACTGCGCTGCACACCACATACACCGGGTCCGCATCTCAAAACGACGAGATATAGGTACCGCACACGAGAACGCAGGACACTTATCACCCGGCCCCTACGAAACCGCCTGCGCGTAGATGTCCAGAGTCTGGATTTCCTGGATACGTGGGCGGGGAAGGGTGTACGCAAACGTAAGATGAAGGAGCGAAAATCTAAGAGGTAATCTAAGAACGCGACGTTAATTCTACCAATAATCTGACACTTAACAACCCATATATGGTACCTATACGTATAACAAGGTGTTGGAAATATACTAAACACCCACCTCCATGACAATACATGCTATCATGTAAGCATTCCAGGTTGTCTTAAAGAAGTACTACCATAGTAATTTCACTTGTAGTCTAGGTTCCATCCAGCGCGGCATCAGTATGAGAAACTGAGACTCTACAAAGATCCTTCTACCGCTCATTTACCACTCACCCCATCAAATACCCACTCATCTCCTTGCTCTTACACTCACGTAGTCTTGCACTGTCAGACAACAAGACTCATGGCCATTGTGAGTAAAATTCCACTAGCGCCTCCGTGCGCAGGTGCTCAGACCTACCACTTTGCATGCCTAGTCACCATGTCGCTCCTCTGGCTCATCGGGATGCATGACTGTTGGCTATCGATGACACTTCTAGAGTACTTATAAGGCAGGTTCCTACAATCAGTACAGAGCTACTTTACTTGATCACTGATACAACACAATTCAACCTGCCAACGATTCAACTTTACAACATTTCAAATTCACAACAACGAATCCTACAACATCGAATCCTACAACATGAATAAACAAGAGCAACTGGAAGTTTTCTACGACGTCCAAAATTCGCTTCTAGAACGATATCAACAAGAAGATATTCTCTCACCCCCACCGGCAAACAGCCCCCGACCAGGGCCATCGGAAGCCGACATCCCAGCTACGGTAACGTTCGACGACCTTCACGATCTGGGGTCCCCTACTCACCGGATGTATCAACGAAGCATCATACCCGGCGTCTACTTCGACCTTAGGCTGATCCCTTCCGGTGATCTGTTAATCAGGTGGAAATGCTGGGTTGCGGATATCTGGGTCACGCATATGTGCTGGTTGGACGGCGAGACAGTGCCTGGAGAGTCTGATCCGAGCAAGATGATCATACAGGAGAGTGGCGATGAACCGACTTGTCCGTGTCCAGCTATCTACGTGAAGAAGGAAGAAATGTTTGGGGAGCTGCAGATTCGTTGGAGATGCCCGGGGACTGAGCCGACAATCACAGTGTTTAAGAGGGTAGAAGAGGACAATGAGGTGAAAAAGATTGTGATGGAAGAGTATGAATGCGATATTGTGATGCACAGTGAGGTGGATGCTGTTGACGATGAATCTCCAGAAAGTGTATCGGCTGTTTGAGTTTCAGGATGAACGGGCCATTGTTATATAATATAATCTTAATCAGACATACATCCTACAACTGTGTGCCCTAAGATATGAAAACATCTATCATCCTCCACAACCCTCACCCAGCAAGATCTTCCTCCACCTCCCTAGCCACAACCTCAACATCCACCCCCTCCAACTTCCCCTTCTCCTTCCCCACCCCCTCATCCTCCCCCTCCCCATCCAACGCCCTCACTCCCCCGGGCCCCCTCCTCACAAAATTAACCTCCCCCACCGGCAAAAACCCACAATGCAAATACACCGCCCTCGCACTCGGCGCACTCTCAAGATACATCGGGACAACCTCCTCCCCCCCATCCGCCCGCTCAATCGCCCATTCCAACAACCTCTTCCCGACGCCCCTACCCTGCCACTCCGGCCACGTAAGCAGCGGCGCAAGATACCAGTGCCCTTCCCCCCCAAAGATCTGGCGACGCGTTTCATCGTCCTTTGCGAACTGCGCGCTCCACGCCTCGTCGTCGACATGCGCGAACATTTCTTCAATCTCGTCGTCGGTCCAGCACATTTTCCTTGCCCAGCCATAATGTGCGATTGCGCTGCGGCGGAAGATGTTGTGGATGGTTGGGGTAGACGGGGATTGCCAGCCTGCTATGCCGATTGTTTCGCCCGTGGTGGTTAGCACGGCTTTCATCCAGTGCATGTGGGGTTCTGACAGGGAGGGTAGGATGCGTTTGGCGAGGAGGTGGCGTCTGAGGGGCTCTGGGGGGCGCAGCGAGGGGGGCTCTTTTTTGTCCCACCAGGTGCTGGGGAAACAGGTGTAGAGGCCTTCTGCCTGTGGGAGGGGGAAGTTAGTGAGGTGAGGATGGCTGGGGGTGTAGGCAGATGTTATTTACGATTTTGTCGGCGTCGGATGGGGTGCATGGTTCGATTCTGAGATGTTCTGGGGGGAGGCGTTTCGAGGGGTCTGTGGGCATGGTTTGGAAGCCGTTGGTTTTGTCGGTGGGGATTTTGATGAAGGGTGCTGCTGTTGGGTGGGACATGGTGACGGATCTTGTGAGTTGAGTTAATGCAGTCGCAGGGAAAGTTCCTCTTCAAATATAAATGCAGATGTTGATCAAAGTGTAAGACTCGACGTGGCTCATTTGAGGGTTAAAGACAGGTACATAAGTCGTCTGCCTGTCAACCCCACTATAACCGCGCCACCCTGCATCAGCATCCTTCGCTATTCCGGGACGCTACATCCTTCGTATTCCGCGTCCATATGAACGGAGTCAGAGACGCTGTATCAAGGTGTGCAATTGGTGGAGATGGTACGACTCTTCAACCCACCTTCCCTTTCAGGACTAGCGGTACGTTCACTTCCACCACTTCAGCGGAACAACGGGGTTGATATTTGGCGCTTTGAAATGTGTACCTATCTATTGTGCCTGACACGCATTGTAAAGCAGGTTGACCAGTGTTGGAAGCACGCCTGTAACATCACTTCCCGTGGAGCGTCACCTAGCAGCAAGATCAAGGTCGAGCAAGCACAAAGTATGTATAAAAGGTTCACAAGAGGGATCACAAGAAGAGAACATACATAGTCTACAAGAAACATGCGGATAAGGCTACTCGAGATTTTCCAACATTGAACGCCCTTTCTGGTGTAGAAATTGGCTGCTTCCAATTAAACGAACACCGGTCAGCAGATGGGAACATTGCCCGGCCCAGCAATTGCAGTGATAGAGAAATCGTCAGCGGCGAAGATGTCTTTGTTGGCAAAGCCCTGTGTGGTGACCCTGAGCGAGACGGTGTGCTGAGTTGAGGAGCCTTGGGCAGGCACTACCAGTATGGCTTGCGAAGCATCCGTGGTGCCAATCGGTGTCCATACATTCTTTTGGTCTTGCGTTGGACTATAGGTAGCCACTGTTATGCTATCGAACCGAAGTTCGAAAGTGAAGGCATCGGTAGAAGCGTCACAGAGAGATTTGACCCAAACCGTAACACTAATGGCTATGCCCGTAGGAACGGTAACTCTTTGTTGGAGAATGAGCGTACCTTTGGTCACCCCATCCGTGTCATCCTGTGTGGTGCCAAAGTAAGTCCGGTAGTTGTTCTCGTTCCGAGTGTAGATAGAGTAGTAAACATCGGAACCAGTAGAAATGTCGAATGTGTAGGCTTTGCCAGTCTCGGAGTCGGTCCATGGAGTTCGATAAGAGCCGCCTGTTTTAATTTCGAAGCCGGAATTGGTCAAATACTCGGTTGGCGCATGGTAACAGGACACTGAAGAACTGGCCGAGGATATGACAGAGCTAGATACTGCTGACGAAGATACCACAGTGGCGAGTGTTGTTGATTCGATCGAAGAAGAGCTGGAGACAACATCGGACGAACTTGAGACAACCGTTGGAGGGCTGGACGCAGCAACACTCGAGCTGGATACGATGTCTGACGAGCTCAACGGAGCCTCGCTGGGACTAGATGCAATATCAGACGAGCTTGAAAGGGCCACGGTGGAGGTGGATACAACATCGGATGAGCTTGGAGGAACAATGCTAGAACTGGACGCAATATCAGACAAGGTCGACGGAGCAAGGGGCAACGATGGAGCTAGATGCAATATCGGATGAGCTGGAAGGGGGCACACTGGAAGTGAATACCACATCGGACGGGGTCGATGGAGCCTCGCTGGAGCTGGACGCAAAATCAGACAAGCTCGAGGCAGGAGATGAGGCGGAGATGGCACTGGAGAAAGCCGATTCGGACGCGATGGCGGAAGCGGACTCTGACATGCTGCTGGATGTTGCAGTTTCGGAAGCAGACGATGACGAACCTGGCTCACTGGGGGTGACCGAAACAACGGAAGAGCTCTCAAGCGAAGAGACAGACTCGCTAGCAGAAGAGCTGATAATGCTTGATGAGCCGACTCACTTGCTAACGAAGATACAGCAGATGAGATCACAACGCTGGAGGCAGTCTCGCTAGCTGACGATGAGATGGCGTCGGTGGAGCTGAGCACACTAAACGAAGCAGAGTCGCTTCCAGAAGAGCTCACGACGCTGGACGCAGCCGAAGCAGACTCGAGTCGTTCATTTTCCCCATATAAGGCAAGCGCGCCAGCGATACCACTGGTCTGGTAACAATCTCAGTGCTGCACATCTATATGGAGAGCGACACCTGGAAGTTCGCTTCGAGGCTGGCTGTAGCTGCACGTGGAGATTAACCCGGTTGCTACTTCCGGACGTCGAGACTCCATCACTGGATGCCTTACAGTAGTCTCGCGATGTGTGCGTGTTGACAATACAAAGGAACTTGCTAACCTCAAGCGCATGGCTGGGTTTACATCGCTCCTAAGTACGCTTTCCTTTCTCAAGAGGTGGTTCATCTGGCCGAGGAAAAGAGGTGAGCAGATGTCGCAATGTCCCATACAACCATGGAGCCGCCGAATATGGCTAGAAATACTGCAAACCAGGGTGTGACCCATCGAAGTTGACATCTGAGCTGTGGAAGTGATTCGTGGCGGATGCTGTTCGGATTGTCAATAGCATGGCGACATGTGTGACCCTACACATTTGCGGTGGCGCAAGTAGGTGTGCAAGGCTGCACTAAATGTATGTCGCTCGTAATTGCGGTTGTATCTATCGGGTTGCCATAGAGTTACTGCTTACAATACCAGCGTGCACGGAGACGGCCTTCTACGACAAGCTTTCGCCACAACTTCGGTCAAAAGCAGTGTCCGAGTCTTCTTCTTTGAGGCTGTCTGTATGTTCCTGCATTAGCGCGGGCCCAGATGCGACGCTAAGGCCATCGTTGCGATCTCCCAGGTCTGGCCCTCTCCACGATATCCAAAGCGCATGCGCATCGTGGTGTATACGACAGTCGGATGTAGCATCACGCTTCTGGGTGTTGGAATATTCGTCCAGGAAGGGGGTCAAATGTCTCTAGATTTTTGGGCAGCCAATCCAGCACCATCAGAGAGCAGGTATATTCCAGGTGCTGGAAAGAAAGCAAGCGCGGGATGCCGTATAAGGCGGAGAGACTGAGGGCTATGGTCGAAGACTAGCTGACTGCAGGTGGTCTTTGCTACGATGCCCGAATTTTGTCCAGCAACCTGACATTCTTATCTAAAGCTTGGTGCGCAAGTGGTGTTCTGCAGCGTGAACCTGAGTCTGGAAGCGTCGCCATGTTGGTGCTATCATGAAACGAGAGTGTATCATGGCGTACTGGAAGGGACTTGTTTGATCTAGGCGGAGAAGTCCCTATATGTCGCACTCCGCTCAAGTTTAAGTCCACATGTCGCCGGATTCTGTCACAGTGAACCTCGCTGTCATCCGCCAGGAGCTTCCGGTAAGTGACAAACATTCAACTCTTTCGCTCCGTCGCCTTACACAGCCTTGCGAGGTATCCAAGACAGCGCCTAGAGGTAGAGTGAGCGTCGGCGTCGGCTCCAACTTATTTCTGTCGGCAACGATTTCGATACGTCATAGCTCTGGGCAATGCGACTGTACGACACTGCACAACTATAGTCGACGCGCTGAAGAGAAGAGATGCTGAGGGAGGAAACAAAGGTCCTTCCGGATTCGAAAACACAACAAGAAGGTTGAAAGGAGAGGCTCGATACAGGCATGGGCTGCAAACGTCGTGGTCGTGGTTGCGAGATGAGATGAGGTCAACGGCTAGCCGGGACGACTAGCGCCAATCGCGCATAAGGCCAGCCTCTCTCCCCCAAACAACATCATCATCATCTCAAGCTTCATCAGTCGCCATGAGCTATGATGGTCCGCCTGCTCCGCCGCTGCACTCCTCTGCGACTGCTATGCGCGGCCATACTCTGTTCTGTATTCTACCTCTCCTCCCGCCTCTTCCGCCGCGGTGAGCGCGGCTATGACACGGTCCTCGAGCGGCCCCCTCCCGCAAAACCCGGTCCTATCCCGAAGGTACAATTCGGCCAAGAATGTTCCCCCTTCGCCGACGGCGTACTCGAACACGTCACCTTTGTCTTGAAGATTGGCGCGGCAGAAGTGGCGACAGCGCTGCCTCTCTTCCTGAACAGACTCGGCCGCTGTAAACAAGACCTGCTCATCTTCTCCGACAAGAAAGACGAGCAGTACAACCACCATGGATTCGAAATACCCATCCATGACCCCCTTTCGCATCTCCGTCCAGAGTACCGATTCAACAACCCAGACTTCGACGTTTACGACAGAATACAGGCTGCGAATGATACAGTGGACAAGTCTGAGGAAGGCTGGAGGCTCGACAAGTACAAGTTCCTGCCCATGATGGAATGGACATCATACCTGAAGCCCGAGTCGCAGTGGTACGTCTTTATGGAACTCGACACGTACGTCAACTATGACAACCTGTACCGCTTTCTGTCCACATTCAATCCCAAGACGGCGCATTACTTTGGATCGCCTGTGTGGCCCAAGAAGAAGACCATTTTCGCACATGGAGGCAGCGGCTTCATCCTCTCTCGCGCTGCGCTCGACAAGATCATGGCACTGGGGAGGATGTTTGGCGAGAACAAGCACTTCCCTGGGACCCATTTCTTTGGTGTCGATCTCAAGAAGCAGTGTTGCGGGGATGAAGTCTTGGCACAGGTCTTGAAGAAGAGCGGCGTATCGTTGCGCGGCTACTGGCCCATGTTCAATGGCGAAAATCCCATCACTGTCAAGTACAACGAGGAGCAATGGTGCGAGGCCATTATCACAATGCATCATTTGCAAGAAGATGACTTCACCGGATTGTCACAGTGGGAAGCGGCACGATCGCATCCGGCCCGCCCGCTCATATTCGAGGAGCTCTTCACCATGATTGAGCCACATCTGCAGGACAAGGCAGAGGATTGGTCAAATCTGTCCGAGGACATCATATACAAGAAAGGCAAGGGGCCAAGCAAATCGTTTGATAAGTGCCACAAAGCCTGTCAGAAGGACAGCAATTGCATGCAATTTGAGCACTCTGGCACCGAGTGCCGCCTCGGATACTCCATTCGCCTGGGGCGTGGACATCCACCTGAAAGCGAGCGCAAATGGACATCAGGGTGGATGTTGAGTCGAATACACGCCTTCAAGCAAGCACAGTCACCGTGCCAGGGTGCGCGATTCGTTCATTCAAATCCTTGAACACTCCCTACATCTGGAGAAAGAGATGAAGATATGATATCTTTCTTGTACGATTTACGGCATTACACGGCGTTTGATACCCATGAGCGTCACGATAGGCGCTGCGTTGTATATATTGGACGACTCGTTGGCATGATTTGAGCTCATGACGGCGTTCAGGTTATGTGGCAATACAAGGGATTTTTGCATAGGACAATGTTCGGGATGACTTAATCGGTTATAAAGGATTTTGGTTGTAAATACGACAAAGGAGCGCTGGGGTTTGGGAAGTAAGAGGAGCAGATGGTTATGACGGGTCCGTGGGATGTGTCGACAACAGTCTGATCCGGAAGATCCTGAGTTGCGCCAATCACTATTCATATTGCGTAGCTCGCAGCTGGACAGTTGAGCGAGTAATCAGAACGCGAGTGTGCGGAGCACCTTGCCATGCGCAACAGATTTGACCTACACCTACACAGTATAATGGAGGAGACACGAGCGACCGTCACCACGTGGCTTCATATTTGGCTGAAGCGTGAAGACAGCCAGCTGTAAGTGTCCTTACCCGAACGAGGCCGCTGAACGCCCGTGTTCGTGGCCAGCACGGTTTGGCACATCGCCGGTGTGACAGACCCTTTTCGCGACGATCTGAAGGAAGTCATGTGCGAGTCCCCACGGCATGGACGAAGTGGCCGTGAGACGGTTTCAAGCACTCCCCAACCATCAATCGCCCGGCGTGTCAACCAAGCCTCTACACCTAGCGATGCCAATTAGCTGATGATCTTTCAAAGCAGGCTTGTTGCAACAATGCACTGTGCCTGCCCCCCTGGTCTGAACGCGGGGGGACAGCTACGGATAGAAGTAGCTCAGTGAGCTATTAGTCGGAGGGCAGCACGAAACGGCCATGTAGGGCATAGTACGCAGTACATTTCAGCAACCTATACACAGCACGAAGTAGTGAAAGAGGGGGCGTCGAACGCAATGTTCATACGAAAGCAAATCTGTGCCCTTGCCCACATTGTGCAGCTCACAGCTGTATCCTAGACGTGCCGTCACGTCACTTCACTTATCCACTATAATCTATAATACAACATCCCGTGCACGCTAGTCTACGCTGTCATGTCGTCTCTCTCAATTCACAGAGTCCAGCCGCATAGGTAGTCACTTTTCCGAACAACATCTGCGCTGAGAACAAAAGGAAGACTGTGCTATGCTATACTATGCTATGCATACCCACCATGAAAGTCCTCTTGAAGCTCACGGTCACCCTTTTCTCGCTGGCAGTGCTGCGAATGTCGGGCCGCAAAGTCAAACCGGTGGGGATGTATACACGTACCGCGTCTTCTACATCTCTTTCACCATCTCTTCATCGGCTTTTGTACCTCAATATTGTTAATGCCAACTTTTTTCCCGGCTAGTCTGGCTACGAAACGACATGGTACGCTATGTTATGTACGCCTCAAGGCGCCTCGCCCGTCTACATGTACCGCAGCCCACGTGCCCAGTGAATAAACGAAGGGAAATAGCGGAAGTAGTACATACATAGTCCAGCAGAACAGACTGGACGTTATATCTTCTAAATTGTACTACGCAGAGTAGGTCTGCGCAGGTAAGATGCCAAGTGGGGAGTAGAAGTTGAAAGGTGAAGTTATGAGCTAGACTTTTATCTTTGTGTGGGCATATTGAATGTAGAACGTGGACAGAGGACGGGGAGGGAGGTGATGTGATGTGATGTAGATGTAGATGTGTAGGCCACTGTTGTTCCGAGGTTTCCTGGCACAAGATGGGAGATGGGGAGATGGGGAGATGTCGAGAATTATCAGGAACGCGCGAGCGACTGTCGTGCTTCACCTGTTTTACTGATACGGGCGCCCTTGGAACGGATTCGTATGCTGTTTGCTGGATTTGCTGGTCTGCGTCTAGTACTTAGCTTCTGTATCTGCACTTGCTGTACTACATAGTGATTTGACGTTCTGATCGCCCGTCCGTACACCAGCTCGCACCGTTTTCGAAACGGCTGAAAAAGCTGGTTCTTGATGTGGCTGACGATGCCACTGGGGCCTACCTTGTGTAGGTTTCCACGTGCGCCGCTATCACTCCTACACCTCGGGTACATAGACATTCTTTCCCGTTATCGCAAGGCATTGCATCGCACTGGAAGACTATCTGCGTGCCAGCGAGTCTGGATCACGTATAAGCACCTCATACCCATATCGCAGATTTCATACGCTGAGGTACAGTAACCAAGGTCTACGGCAGGTATTATATCGAGGTAGCATGCTGTTGTCTGAGTAGTTAAAAAGGCGGAATGCCATAGGTAACATAAGATTGCAGCACTACAATAGGTATACTGGCTTGAGTACCTAACTGTGGCTGCCATGCATACGAAAACGAACAAGGCCTAGATTTTTGTATCGCAACCTCGCCGAGCAAGAAGGGAAGGGAACGGCATGTGACCTCCGTTTTACGCATGCGCATAACCACGTGCCGGAGATTTCCACCGTGCCGTTCGAAAAAACACGTGCGGTATGCACAATTTGCATTAGCATCAGTATTATCGCTAGTGTTAGTCGATTTCATTCGGTTGATCTGTATATTACCTGCAAGTGCAGATAATTGCGATCGTCGCCCTCGAAAGTGGTAAAAAAGGGGTTGGGGTGCTGGGTGCGAGAAAACCGGTCTTCGGAACGAGACCTCGGTTGGTCGCACAACAGGGAGACGCGTAGCACAGCACAGGCACAGCACATTGCAGAAACAGGAACAGGAACAGGACAGATAGGCACCACACAGGACATGGTCTTGTAAACACACTACTGTACGGTATGAAGAAGCAGCAGCCGCGAAAAGGTTTGGCTCAAGCTCAAGCTCATTACCAGCCGGTCCCGCGATACTACATCCCTACCGTATCTTCCCCATCTCCATACCCTAGGCGCTATCTTCCCCCAAAACTAGGCATTATCTCCAGCATCCTCGTTTCCTCCCAGATGTAGGGAGTGTTCAAGGATTTGAATGAACGAATCGCGCACCCTGGCACGGTGACTGTGCTTGCTTGAAGGCGTGTATTCGACTCAACATCCACCCTGATGTCCATTTGCGCTCGCTTTCAG
>Ga0181474_100009_pt1 | contig 17969 bp, 14 predicted proteins | sample In3P11_FD_119092 | JGI IMG/M metagenome (GOLD analysis project Ga0181474, IMG submission 119092) | Clean room microbial communities from NASA Spacecraft Assembly Facility at Jet Propulsion Laboratory, Pasadena, California, USA -... ... | reverse complement strand
AATGTAGTTAAAAGTATGAAGTGTGTGTTAGCAGCGGCGCGTGAGCGCAGTATGAAGTGTGAAGTATGAGTAGAGACGTAGCACTGCTACGTCTTTAGTGAGGTGTGAAGTATGAAGTGTGAAATTTAACCTTCAGTTTTCTGCCTGACAACCTAGCCTTCGGTCAGCCGAAGCGCAAGGGTCTTCGGCAATGGCTTCGCCGAACAGCAACGTGATCGCATCTACATCCTTTATACTTTACCCAATCCCTACTAAAATATGGTTGTAGATAGTGCATCAGTACTACTAAATTTAGTAGTAGGCTAATTTTTTAACTCAATGTCTTACGAGCCGCTGCATCACAAATATCGCCCTCAAACCTTTGCAGCCCTTGTGGGTCAGGAGGCGATCGCTACTACCCTAACAAACGCCATCCTGAGTGAAAAAATTGCCCCAGCATATTTGTTCACGGGGCCCAGAGGTACGGGTAAAACTTCCAGCGCGCGGATTTTAGCTAAATCGCTTAATTGTCTCAAAAGTAACAAGCCAACGCCACAGCCTTGCGGTGTGTGTGTTGTGTGTCAGGGAATAGCTAATGGCTCGGCTTTGGATGTGATTGAAATCGATGCCGCCAGCAACACGGGGGTAGATAATATTCGAGAGATTATCGAACGCGCCTCTTTTGCTCCTGTGCAGTGTCGCTATAAAGTGTATGCGATCGACGAGTGCCATATGCTCAGTACGGCGGCGTTCAATGCTTTGCTCAAGACATTGGAAGAACCACCAGATCGTGTTGTATTTATTCTTGCTACAACAGATCCGCAGCGAGTATTACCAACAATCATTTCCCGCTGTCAAAGGTTTGACTTTCGCAGAATAGCAATAGATGCGATGGTGAAGCATTTGAGTGCGATCGCCGATAATGAAAACATCAATATCGCTCCCGAAGCTCTACATCTAGTAGCCTCTTTTGCTCAAGGAGGGCTGAGGGACGCTGAAAGTCTGTTGGATCAGCTGAGTTTATTATCTGGTGAAGTGACAATAGAGCGAGTTTGGGATTTGGTCGGATCTGTGTCCGAGCCAGACTTGCTGGAATTATTAAAAGCGATCGCGCACAACCAACCCGAAACCTTAATCGATCGCATAAGACAAATCATGGATCGGGGAAAAGAACCGATCGCATTTTTGCAGAATCTTGCTAGTTTCTATCGTGATTTGCTTATTGCCAAAACTGCACCTAACCGTAAAGATCTAGTCACAGTCACGCCTTTGACTTGGAAAGCGCTGTGCGAACAAGCCACCACTTGGGATATTTCTAACATTTTGGTTGGGCAACAGCATCTAGCAAAAAGTGAAGTTCAAATTAGAAACACCACTCAACCGCGTTTGTGGTTAGAAGTGACACTGTTGGGATTGTTGCCTGCTGCTAATATTACTCAACCGAGTATTTCAACACCCCAGCTTCCCCGCCAGCTAGAGAATGTTAATGGTAATGGTTTAGTAGCAAATCAATCTCAGCCACAGCGGGGAAATGACTTCCACAACGCTCATCAGCCTGCAATAGAAAATATCCCAGCACCAGTCAACTCAGAAACACCACCAACAAAGCAGGATGAGCCAGAAGTTACTCCAGTTCCTGCACCAACTGAAGCTGAAGCAATTACTTTGCCAGTAACCGAACCAGTTAATGCTGAAAATTCAGCCCAACCCAAAGAGCAATGGCAACAAATACTTGCCAATCTCCAGCCGATGTCAACGCGAGAGCTACTGCGCCAAATGGGTCATCTGATCGAGTTTAATGGTACTGTTGCCCGTATCGGCATGAAGAATCAAACCTTATGCAATCGGGCTAAACCTTACTTGCCTAATATCAAAGCTGCTTTTGAGACAACATTTAAGCAAGAAGTAGAGGTGAAGCTGGAATTAGCCACAGCTAACCAATCTAAGAATACCCCTGTCAAGGAGTTGTCAGTTACTACCAAGAGTAGTTTTCCAATAGCTTCGACTCAAGTGAAGCAGTCTGTCGCTAGTCATGCGTCAACAACTGCATCCCAGCCAGCAGAGGTAATTACTCAGCCACAGTCTGAAACTACTCCAGAAAAATCAGCCACTTCCGAAGTTTTAACTTCACCACAGATGGATGTAGTAACTAACGCTGCTACAACCACTAATGAGTGGGACGATCATGAAGTGGCGATCGCTTCTCAACGACTTGCCGATTTTTTTAAAGGCGAGGTAGTCAGGCTGAATGATGATGCCATCTTTGCCCAACCGACAGCAACAGAAACCTTAGCCGCGCCATTAGATTCTGATTGGTACAATGCTGCTGATGCAGAACAGGAAGAGGAAACGGATTTTGATTTTTAATTCTAGTGGTAAGTGGCAAGTGGCGAGTGGTAGAGACGCGATATATCGCGTCTGTACAAAGGCGAGTGTCTCCCCCAAGTTCCCAAGTCCCTCAGCCCCCTGGTCCCTAATTCTGGTTTCCCTGATGCACAGTTTTAACCCATTTCAACCGCTTTGGTCGCACTGACATCCGGGCGGTGGTACTAGCCATCACTGCTAACCAATGGAATAGATAGATGTTACCGCGCAGGGTTTGGAACATTAGCATAAAAACTGTAGAAACGCTCAGTTTCTCTTCTTTAAGAGTCCGCTTTAGACCATTAAACATCCAAAAAAAGGCTAGAGATACTGATAACCCTGTAACTGGTGCCAAGACGGGGGCGCGGTTACGGGCCACTGCCATTAATAAGTCCGGTATTTGGGCAATGGGTAGGATGTACTGAATTAGCATAAACAGTAGCAGATCCCAGGTTTTCCCGGTTCCCATGTGGTTGCGGACGATTAAGTGCCAGTAATCTAAATAACGCTGATATCCTCCTTCTGCCCAACGGTTGCGCTGATGCCACAATGCGATCGCGTTGGTAACACCTTCTTCTTGTACTGCGGGAAAGCTGAGGAATTCAATATCCCACCGATCCAGATGTAAGCGCAAAGTCAGATCCAGATCGTCCGTAATCGTTTCTTCATTCCAGCCGCCACAACGCTCCAAGGCTTTTCGGCGGACAAATTGACCGTTACCTCGCAGTTCCCCAATCCCACCAATAGCAACTCGCTGCTGCTGGTAATAGCCGTCCAGAGCCATTTCTGCCATTTGCCCCTTAGTCCAAAAATTCTCTTCGGCGTTGGCGATCGCTTTTCGCATCTGCACCGCCCCCACCTTTGATTGGGCAAATAATGGCACCACTTGCCTGAGCAAGTCCGGGCTAACATCAGCATCAGCATCAAACACTGCTAAGATTTCACCCTTGGTCAGAGGCAATACTTGATTCAGCGCTCCTGATTTACCTCCAGTTGCTCCTGCCATTCGCTGCAACACTTTCAAATGGCTGTATTCCCGTTTCATCTGTGCCAGTATAATTGGCGTTTTGTCAGTGCTGTTGTCATCAATTACCCAAACTTCATATTTCTCATTTGGGTAGTCTAAATTACACAGGATATTGACAAGATTACCAATTACTGCCTCCTCATTTTTCGCTGCCACCAGCAGTGATACAAAGGGAGAATCTGCTAAATCTTCATCTGATAGAGGTTTTGGTTGGCGGCGGGGTCTAGCGAATACTATGCGCAAGGCATGAATTCCGAATATCGTGGTCAGACCAATGACAAACAAAGACCCCCAAGAAACTAAGTGCAGGGCGATCGTACCGCCCCAGACAAAAGTTAAAACGAGTGCCGCTTTTCGCCTACGACCAGCATAGGACGAGCGCAGAGACGTTGTTGACAATGCCTCTAGCACTTCCTCTTCAGGTTCTGATAGGTCAGACAAAAGAGAGCTGAGCGCTTCATCAAGCTCGTTGTAGGAATCGTTTTCAGACCAGGAATTCGCTGGCATAGCTTACTTGATTCAACCACCAGTATTTATCTACACCAATAAAGAAGCTAGGGATGAGATAACACAAGATCGTGCGACCAAAGCAAACCGATAATCCGTGCAAGTGCCGATATTCTACCTTTTGGAACTGGCGAACTTAAGTTCTAATCGATTGACGGCAAGCGATACTCCAGTTTGGGCAAAGTGGTGACAGGGTAGCAACAGCTTGTTATCGGGAGAAATGGCGATCGCACTATCCACAGCCTGGACAGCGAGGATTTTTAGTGTTATTGCCTTTAGCTTCAATAAAGGCTAATGCAACTTTATTGTACCCGACATTTCTGTACTTCTTGTCCGTTAACTCAACGCTCCGCGCTTTTGGAGCGGCTACGAATAGTGCTTTTCTCAATCGCAGCCATTATTTCTGGCGTGAGATTCCTGCGGTAGCCCTTCTATGCCAAAGCTGGGTTTGTCCCCAAGAGCGGATCTTCTTAATTCTAATTCGCGCCAGAAGTATGTAATCTTTTCAGTTTCTGGGAATACTAAAAATGAAGCAAGAAGTCTCAAGGATGAAGTTTATCCTTTACTCTCTACCCAATAAGCTTTACCCAACGCCCCTAGTTCCTAACCCCTAACGCCTATCTAAAAAGTTATGTCTATACAACAACTACAGCCTGCTAGCCAGCAAGATATAAGAGTATACCTACCCTACTTCCAGGGCAACAAACGCAATATTTTACCCCTAGCTATTAGTCTGTTTAAAAAAGGAGTTCTGGAGGGACAGCGTAAAATTGAAGGCGGCGATGGCATTCCTTTTATTACTACTTGGAATGTCTCAACTTTACCAGCCGACTTGATCCGGTGTCGAATCCAATTTGAGGGTAATGCAGAACTGAGTTATGAAATCTTAATGCAAAGTTCAGAGTTTATTGATTTTTTAATCGATGTTCTGCTCAATTTTCAGCGCACTCGCATTACAGATTTTTCTAAAGCTTTCTACCGGAAACTGCTGCGTCAAGAGGAATAAAGGTCATCTAAAGGGTGAAGTGTGAAGTGTGTTAGCGCAGCGGCGCGTAAGCGCAGTATGAAGTGTGAAATATAAAACTTCATCCTTCATCCTTCATCCTTCATCCTTTCCCTGACTCCTGATTAAAATAATAGAAAGTTAAGTTTATTCATATTCCCTGGTTGGAATTTAGGAGTGAATGGGTGCCAAAAGCCGCGAAATACTTGCTGATCGGGTCAACTGAGACTTACAGTGGAAAGTCTGCTACTGTACTGGGACTATTTCATCAATTGCAGCAAAAAGGACTGGATATTGCCTACGGCAAACCGCTAGGCAATTATTTAGCTGGTGAATCTGCCTCAGAGATCGCTGAAGCAGATGTGCAGTTCGTGACGCAACTTTTGAATTTGCCGCCGCAACGCCTACTTCCAACCATCCTAACTTTGGATGAAACAACTATCCGCAACCGCCTATGCGGTGAAGATAAGACAGATTACCGACAGTCGCTAAAGCAATATCTCCAAATGCCAGTGGGCGATTTAGCATTGTTGGAAGGCCCTGGCACTTTGGAAGAAGGCAGTCTTTTTGATATGCGCTTACTACAAGTAGCTGAAATACTTAATGCAGAAATACTTTTGGTTGCTCGCTACAAATCGGTTTTCTCAGTCGAACCATTAATATCTGCTAGACGACGGTTGGGCGATCGCGTGATTGGTGTTTTGCTCAACGATATCCCTAGAGATCAACTTGAAACCGTTGAGACGGAAATTCGCCCTTATTTAGAGCAACGTAGCATCCCAGTGCTGGGAATGTTGCCTAAAAATGACTTACTGCGCAGTGTCAGTGTGGAAGAGTTGGTAAATCAACTCCAAGCAGAAGTGCTTTGTCGCGGCGATCGCCTGAATCTGATGGTGGAAAGCTTAGCAATTGGGGCAATGAATGTCAACTCAGCGCTGAGGTATTTCGGACAACGGCGGAATATGGCTGTGGTGACAGGGGGCGATCGCGTCGAAATTCAACTAGCAGCCCTGGAAAGTTCCACCCAGTGTCTTATTTTAACAGGAAAACTTCCCCCTCCCACCTTCATCTTGAAAAAAGCCGAAGAACTAGAAATCCCAATTTTATCTGTGGATCTCGATACCCTCACAACAGTAGAAATCGTCGATCGCACCTTTGGGCAAGTGCGAATACACGAACCAATTAAAGTAGAATGCATTCGTCAACTGATGACAAATCATTTTGATATTGACCGCTTGTTGTCTCAACTCAGGATAAGCCCAGCAGTAGCACTGCCATAAAACATTGGATTTTTGGCAAAAGTATATTTCTTGTTTAGGAAGAATACAGAATCCAGAAGCCAGGAAGAGTGGCAAGAATTGTATGAAGTTAGAAGTGTAAGTCTTCTGTCGTAAGTTAAGACTATGGTTTCAGGATTATTAATAATACCTAATGGCCTGCAAGCAACGGCTGTTTACTTACGACTTACGACTTAATTATTATTTCCCCATGAGGCGAGTGATTGCCGCTACCGCTTCGGTTTGTGTGACAGGTTTGGCTAAATGGCTTGGAAAACCTGCCACAAGAAGTTTGTTGAATGTTGCGCTTTACAGCTCTCTTTTGGAATTATAGATCCGCTGTCAGTTGCCGTCGCTGCCCTCTCGCCTCAACTAGGTAAGTTTTAGTCTAAGCTTGCTCCTAGAGAAATATAGACGCTCGACGTAAAAACTTAGCTTAAAAATGAATTGTTCACTTGCGGATGCTTCAAAGTAGCTTTAGATAATCGAGCTTCAAAATCAACTTAACTCTTCCTCATATCGGTGTCCAATCGAAATTTCACTGAGGCAAAAGCAGCAGTGAATCCAGGGTGATAGAGAGGGCATTACAGGTGCAAGAAAGTTTTAAATTGCCATTTGGTTACTACTTATACATAAGTCAGACATAAGTTGTGCATATTTAAACCATTATCTATGTTTGATGACAAAACTTTTGTGGTACGGTACTTAATAACTAGTTACTAAAATTAATATTTCAATCCTGCCAAGCTACAAACTAGCCTATTTTGCATTGATTAAATGCTACTGAAAAAAATCTCCTTATCAGGATTGTCAAAGTAACTGGTGTTTCAGAGCTAATGCATTTTTGTAGGTCTAGGACTAGCAAAAATCGAGAACTATCGCGGGTAATGATGAAACTTAACAATCTTTGCAAACTGCTTGCAGTAGTGGCTGTAGCAACAACTTTGGAATTGTTCAGTCTCGCTAAACCAGCAGATGCGACTGAGGTAAATTTTATTGCTTTGACTAGCAATAATAGTATAGCTCGCTACAACTCTAACTCTGGCAAATTTAAGAAAGCTATTGATGTAGAGGGGATTGATGGTAATTTACAGGGCATTGACTATCGTCCAGCTAATGGACTGCTCTACGGTGTCACCGACACTAACAAGATTTACACTATTGACCCTAACACTGGTGCTGCTACCTTCGTAAGTACTCTCTCAACCAGTTTCAACGGAGGAGTCCAGTCAGGGGTAGATTTTAACCCAGCAGCGGATCGTTTGCGGCTTAACGGTAGCAATGACGAAAATTTACGCATTAACGTAGATACTGGTGCGGTTACTGTTGATGGCACCTTAGCTTATGCCAATGGAGACCCCAACTTTGGTGTTGACCCTAATGTTACCGCAGCAGCATACATTAATTCGGTAGCAGGAGCGACTTCAACTGCACTGTATAACATTGACTACGCCCAAGACGTATTAGTGTTGCAGAACCCACCTAACAGTGGCACCCTAACAACAGTAGGCCCTCTTGGTATCAACTTTGCCTCAGTAGGAGCGTTTGACATCTTCACAGACGCTAATGGAGTGAATTATGCCTACGCACTCTCTGGCTCAAAGCTGTATAGCATCGACTTGAAGACAGGTGCTGCTACTGAGTTAGAAAACGTAATAAAAGAAGGGCGTGAAGATGGCTTCATCGGTCTTGCTGTAACTTCCGCTAAGATGGACGACAAAGACGACAACAAATCCGATCGCAACTAGGGGTAGTGTTCCGATACCTGACACTAAGTGTCAAGTATCGGAATAAAGTTTGCGAATAGGCTTTGAGAGTTGGCAGTTGATCCCTTTTTCAACCATGAAATGCTGTTATCGCTGCAAAAAATAGCCTTTTTTGGACAAAAAGTTCTGACTCCAATACTTTCTGGGACTTTTTTGAGAGTTTTTCAAACTAAGGGCTTAAAAGATTGAAATACTCATCAAATATCGATTACAGGCTATTTGGTATTTCATGACAGCTACTGTAACATTGGATCGACTCGGTTTTGCCGCACACTCTGCCAAAATTTCTGTTAACTAGACTTGTCCAAAATACAAGTTTGTGGAAGAAAAAGATGGTGGAAAAGAGTTGTTCAATCTACCATCATGTCAAATCGAGTTGATTATATTTACAAGTATCCCCATCCGGACAAGCAGATACTTGAGATTAGCTACAAACAGTATCTGACTCTCCTCAATGGTGTTAGTTATATAAAACAATTGGATAGCTTGGTTAATCCGAGCTATCCAATTACTTAGTTAATCTGTGCTGCGAACGCTTGCCAGCTACCTTGTTTGCTAAAATATCTAGGTTGTTTAATTCTGATGCCCGTCTTTGATCAACCCGAATCAGTCAATAAACGTATCCGGTGTCGATACACTAGCCCAAGAGCTGGCAACGATCCAGCAAACTGGGGCCAAACGCATTGCTGTACTTGGATCACGTCATGTTCCACTGACTCATCAGCACCTGATTGAGATGATGACTTATGCTCTGGTTTTATCAGGCAATCGCATCCTCACTTCCGGTGCTACTGGCACAAATTCAGCTGCAATTCGCGGTGCTATGCGCGCCGATCCGAATATGTTAACGGTGATTTTGCCCCAAACTTTGGATCGTCAACCGCAAGAATCGCGCCAGCAACTAGAACAGGTGATGCATTTGGTGGAAAATGCCAAAAACGATGGGCTATCCTTGGCAGAAGCTAGCGCTATCTGCAATCAGGAGATTGTCTCACGTTGCCAGCAGCTAATCTGTTTTGCGTTTCACGATAGCCGCACTCTGCTGCAAACTTGTAAAGAGGCAGAAGATCAGAGGAAAGTGGTGACATTGTTCTATTTTGATTAAGCAGGATGAACTCACAACTTCCACCATCTAGTATTTTTCTGTATTGTATTGCCGCTGCTGCAATACTGATTTATCTGCCGTTTCTGGTTGTGGGTTATGGCAGGGCGCAGGTTGGTTACGATATGGCTGCACCCCGCGCTATGTTTGATAAACTACCGCCCTACGCCCAACGAGCTTCTTGGGCGCATCAGAATTCATTTGAGGCGTTCCCAATTTTTGCGGCAGCGGCTTTGATGGCATTTGTGACTGGTGTAAATTCTTTTATAGCAGTGGGCGCTGCGATCGCTTTTGTTGTGGCACGGTTACTCTACTCTATTTTTTATATCGCCAACGTGCCATTAGCGCGATCACTCATGTTTGCCGTCGGTAGTCTTTGTTCTGGTACGCTGATTGTTTTGAGTCTCCTACAAGCCAGTAGCTAAGCAACCCACAGTACCGATTTTTGATTTAATCCAAAATCGGTTTCCGTGTTACGCAAGACAACCGCGCTTCAACGGAAATCTTCTAAAATCTAAAATCCAAAATTCAATTATGGCATCTAATTACTCCTTTGACATTGTTAGCGACTTTGAGTACCAAGAACTGGTTAATACTGTCGATCAAACAGTCCGGGACATCAAAAGTCGCTACGACCTCAAAGACACTCAAACAACGGTAGAGTTAAGCGAACAAGTTATAACTGTTAACACAGATAGCGAGTTCACTCTAGAATCGGTTCACAACATTCTGCGGGAAAAGGCAGCTAAGCGCCAACTCTCACAGAAAATCTTTGATTTTGGTAAAGTTGAATCAGCTAGTGGCAACCGCGTTCGTCAAGAAATCAAACTGAAAAAAGGAATTAGCCAAGACATTGCTAAGCAAATTAGTAAGTTGATTCGAGACGAATTCAAAAAGGTGCAAGCCTCAATTCAGGGTGATGCCGTGCGGGTTTCCAGCAAAGATAAAGACGATCTTCAAACGGTGATTGGGCGGTTGAAGCAAGAAGATTTGCCCGTCGCCCTCCAATTTACTAACTATCGCTAATTAGCTTCTAAATTAGATAGGCGATCGCTGGCACTATTCCTGCGTTGTTAAAAACTTTTAAGTTATATCTGAATATCTGTTCATATGTTATATTTAAACAATGAACGAGTAGGAATAAAGCCATGACAACCGTTACTCAAATGAAATGTGCTTGCGAGAGTTGCCTTTGTGATGTCTCACTAGCAGATGCTGTTCAAAAAGACAGCAAGCCTTACTGTAGTCAAGCCTGTGCTGACGGTCATCCTCAAGGTAGTAGTGGCTGCGGTCATAGTGGTTGTGGATGCTGCTAAGAGTGTAGTTTTTAAGTCAACTGCGATCAACGTATTTAAAGGGAGTGGGAAATCAAGCGTTTCCTACTCCCTAATTTATTTGTAAGAAAAATAATGTATGGCTAGGAAGGTAATTACAGCATCTACCGAGGAATTGGGTTAGGGGAATAGCCTCTGTATATCAAATACACCATTGCACTTGAGGATTGAATGTTGCTTGGAAAGGCATTACTGAAAGTTAGACGGCGTAAACGAAAAAAAAATTCAAAAGAGCGATCGCCCTACCCTCACCACCACCTCCAGCACGAATATCATGAAGAATAAAGTATGAAAGATTTCAGCCTTCACACTTCATCCTTCATCCTTTACCCCAGCCCCTTTTTTAAAGATTTGACGCGATCGCCCTAAAACACCTGAAAGTCGGCAAAATAGATAACAGGTTAAAAATATATAAATTATCTAAACTCTAGTTCAAATTCAGCACAACCTCTGCTAAAGCATCACCTATGAATAGCCCCTTTCTGTCTCGCCTAAACAGCCCCAATCGCCCTGTTCTCGTCTTTGATGGGGCAATGGGTACTAACTTGCAAACACAAGACCTCACCGCCGAAGACTTTGGTGGTGAGCAGTACGAGGGATGCAATGAGTATCTAGTTCACACCAAACCAGAAGCAGTTGCAAAGGTTCACCACGACTTTCTCGCCGCTGGCGCAGATGTGATTGAAACAGATACCTTTGGCGGTACATCAATTGTACTGGCAGAGTATGACCTGGCAGACCAGGCATATTATCTCAACAAGACAGCAGCCCAACTAGCAAAAAGAGTTGCTGCTGAATTCTCTACAGAGGAAAAACCTCGGTTTGTTGCTGGTTCAATGGGGCCGGGGACTAAATTACCAACTCTGGGGCATATTGATTTTGACACGATGAAAGCTGCCTATGTAGAACAAGCAGAAGCGCTGTTTGACGGTGGAGTAGATCTATTCATTGTTGAAACTTGCCAGGATGTACTGCAAATCAAAGCGGCGCTGAATGGAATTGAAGAAGTCTTTGCCAAAAAAGGCGAAAGGCGACCCCTGATGGTGTCGGTGACGATGGAAACAATGGGGACGATGCTGGTGGGTACAGAAATCAGTGCCGTCGTGACAATTTTAGAACGTTTCCCCATTGACATTTTGGGTCTAAACTGTGCCACAGGCCCAGATCTGATGAAACCACACATCAAGTATCTATCAGAAAATTCACCTTTCATCGTTTCCTGTATTCCCAATGCTGGTTTACCCGAAAACGTCGGCGGACAAGCATTTTACCGCTTGACACCGATGGAATTGCGAATGTCGTTGATGCACTTTATTGAAGATTTGGGTGTCCAAGTGATTGGGGGTTGCTGTGGGACACGGCCAGCACACATCGAACAAATGGCAGAAATTGCCAAAGACTTGAAGCCGAAAGTCAGACAGCCTAGCCTGGAACCAGCCGCAGCATCAATTTATAGTACCCAGCCCTACGATCAGGATAATTCTTTCTTGATTGTAGGAGAAAGGCTAAACGCCAGTGGTTCCAAGAAGTGCCGCGACTTGCTGAATGCCGAAGATTGGGACGGACTGGTATCAATGGCAAGGGCGCAGGTGAAGGAAGGCGCACATATCCTTGATGTCAACGTCGATTACGTGGGGCGGGACGGCGTGAAGGATATGCACGAGTTGGTGTCTCGTTTGGTAAATAATGTCACATTGCCTTTGATGCTCGACTCCACTGAATGGGAGAAGATGGAGGCGGGTTTAAAGGTAGCAGGAGGTAAATGTTTACTTAACTCCACCAACTATGAAGATGGAGAACCGCGTTTCCTCAAAGTGTTGGAAATAGCGAAAACATACGGTGCTGGTGTAGTAATTGGTACAATCGACGAAGAGGGAATGGCAAGGACGGCAGATAGGAAATTTGAAATTGCCCAACGTGCCTACCGTCAAGCTGTAGAATACGGTATTCCCGGCCACGAAATCTTTTTTGACACCTTAGCCTTACCAATTTCCACTGGTATTGAAGAAGACAGGGAAAATGGTAAAGCGACAATTGAGGCTATCGGGCGCATTCGTCAAGAATTACCTGGGTGTCATGTAATTTTAGGTGTTTCTAATATTTCCTTTGGTTTAAATCCAGCAGCGCGGGTAGTGCTGAACTCGGTGTTTTTGCATGAAGCGATGGCTGTTGGTATGGATGCGGCTATTGTCAGCCCGAATAAAATTTTACCATTGTCAAAGATTGAGTCAAGACATCAAGAAGTCTGTCGCCAACTGATTTATGACGATCGCAAGTTTGAAGGGGATGTGTGCGTTTACGATCCCTTGGGAGAACTGACAACGCTGTTTGAAGGAGTGACGACAAAACGCGATCGCAGTCTTGACGAAAGCCTTCCAATCGAACAACGCCTTAAGCAGCACATCATCGACGGCGAAAGGATTGGTTTAGAAGAACAGCTACAAAAAGCAATGGAGAAATATCCACCCCTGGATATTATCAATACTTACTTGCTTGATGGCATGAAAGTAGTAGGGGAATTGTTCGGTTCTGGACAAATGCAACTACCTTTCGTGTTGCAATCAGCAGAAACGATGAAAGCAGCGGTTGCTTATTTAGAACCGTTCCTGGAAAAGTCAGAAGGTGGTAATAATGCCAAGGGAACCTTTATTATCGCCACAGTTAAAGGCGATGTCCACGACATCGGTAAAAACCTGGTGGATATTATCTTGTCAAACAATGGCTACAAGGTGATTAACCTGGGCATTAAGCAGCCAGTGGAAAACATCATTAATGCTTACGAGAAGCACAAAGCTGATTGTATTGCAATGAGTGGGTTGTTAGTGAAATCCACTGCTTTCATGAAAGAGAATTTAGAGATATTTAACGAGAAAGGAATAACTGTTCCCGTAATTTTGGGTGGTGCGGCGTTGACTCCTAAATTTGTGCATGAGGATTGCCAAAAAACCTACAAAGGTAAGGTGGTTTATGGCAAAGATGCCTTCTCTGACTTGCATTTTATGGATAAGCTGATGCCAGCAAAGTCTGCTGGAGAGTGGGATGATTTTCAGGGATTTTTGAATGGAGTCGCTGCAACTGAGGAAGTGTCGGAAAATGGTCATAAAGAGCCTGTAGCGGCAGTTGAGGAAAAAGCACCTACTGAACCAAAACAGGTAGATACAAGGCGTTCTGAAGCTGTGGCGGTGGATATTGAACGTCCTACGCCGCCTTTCTGGGGAACTAAGTTATTGCAGGCGAGTGATATTCCTTGGGAAGAAATATTCTGGCATCTAGATTTGCAGGCTTTGATTGCGGGACAATGGCAATTCCGTAAGCCGAAGGAACAATCTAAGGAAGACTATCAGGCTTTCTTGAATGAGAAGGTATATCCAATTTTGCAGGGGTGGAAGCAAAAGATTGTTGAGGAGAATTTGCTACATCCGCAGGTGATTTATGGGTATTTTCCCTGTCAGGCTGAGGGGAATACGCTGTATGTCTACGATCCAAAAAATGTAGAGACGTTGCACGCAACGTCTCCACAGGAGATAGCGAAGTTTGAGTTTCCCCGCCAGAGGTCGTTGAGGCGGTTGTGTATTGCTGATTTCTTTACGCCGAAGGAGTCGGGGATTATTGATGTGTTCCCGATGCAAGCGGTGACGGTGGGTGAGGTTGCTACTGAGTATGGACAAAAGTTGTTTGCTGCAAATCAGTATACAGATTATCTCTACTTTCACGGATTGGCGGTGCAGGTGGCGGAAGCTGTGGCGGAATGGACGCACGCCCGAATTCGGCGAGAGTTAGGTTTTACTGCTGAGGAACCGGATAATATTCGGGATATTTTGGCACAGCGTTATCGTGGTTCGCGATATAGTTTCGGCTATCCGGCTTGTCCTAATATTCAGGATCAGTATAAGCAGTTGGAGTTGTTGGGGGCTGACAGGATTAATCTGCATATGGACGAAAGCGAACAGCTTTATCCCGAACAATCTACGACGGCGATTATCGCTTATCACCCAGTAGCTAAATACTTCAGCGCTTAATGTTGTCTTTGTGTCTTGGTGGTTTAATTAAACTAACCGCCGGAGCGTAGCGTTGCCGAAGGCGTTAGACGCATTCGGCGAAGCCGTTGCCGTTCGCGTAGCGTTGCCGTAGGCTAGGCTAGAACGCGAAGGAAGAAATACAAAGATTTGTTGTGTGCGTTAGCGTTGTTCGTAACGCACCTTATTTTGTTGCTTGATTTGTATAACATCGTTTGCAGCAACCGCATCTTTTATACACTGTTTTTATGTTGCTGTATTTTCAGAACTGTGGGTTGAGTTAAGTTACAAGGAGCAAAAATATGCAAGCATACAAACTCAAGGGTAAAGTCGATGACGCAGGTAATTTATTGATTACGGAAGCCGTGAAATTGCCACCAGGTGATGTGGAGGTGATTGTCTTGCAGACAGTTGAACTAGTTGCTAGTTCCACAGATTCCAAAACCGAGTCACAATTAGAGACACCCAAGAGAAAATCTAGGGTAAAAGCATTTCAGGGTTTATTTGAAAATGCTCCACCCGTTCCACCAGACTTCGATCCAGACCAAGCCAAGTGGGAGTATTTGAAAGAGAAACATAACCTGTGAAAGTCTTGCTTGACACTAATATCATTGTGGATGATGCTCTTGAACGAGAGCCTTTTTGGGAAACAAGCGAACAAGTTTTATTACTGGTTGAACAAGGCTTGAGGGTTATATTTCTGCTTCAACTTTTAGTGATTTGTATTACATCATCCGTAAGGCAAGAGGTCGAGTTTGGACGCTTAACTATCTAAGGCAGTTAGTCACATTCTGTCAAGTTGCTACTGTGGATCAAGATGCGATCGCAATGGCGTTAACTGCAAATTTTAGTGATTTTGAAGATGCGATTCAATACAGCACTGCTGTAGTAAATCAACTGGATGTAATTGTTACACGCAATTCTCAAGATTTTCCTGTTACAATTCCTCGAATTTTGACTCCTCAACAGTTAATTCAAGAATTCACAAATTCGTAGGGTGGGCATTGCCCACCCTACATCTACTACATAGAAACACCCAACTGTGACTCGGAAACCCAAGTACCGTGAAATCCATATGGCACTCGCTGGGGAATTAACACCCGCGCCACAGGTTCGCCAGTCATATCTTGGGCATTCACTATCACTAATTCAGAAGTATCCTCAGTGGTGTCGTGGACATAAGTTATTAGCCAGCCATCATCCTCTTTGGTTGCACTAGGATGCGGTGCAAATACAGCTTCACCGCCATAGCGTCCCTTTCCAAATTCATGAGTTTGGGATTTACCACTGCTAAGGTCATATTTAATTAAACCGTCGAACAGGGGCATGGAACTCTTAGCAGATTTTGCAATGTAGCCATATCTGGTTTTTTGCCCTAATAGCTGTTCGTTGACACGGGGAAATTCCCCAGGTACATCGTCTAGCATTTCTTCGCGCACAGCGCCCGTTTTGAGGTTAAACCGCCACTGATGCAAGCGAGGAATATTCCCATCAGGATCGGGTTGTGTGTCTTCAGTCATCAAGACAGTAGTAGAATTCATGCGACAGGCAATCAGTACTACTTCGTCACCTTCTTCATAGGCGTTGAGGGTATGGAAGATGTAGCACGCAGGACTTTCAAACCAGCGGATATTGCTATTATCGCCCCACCGGGGAACAATGCCAAAGCGACTGGGGCGATCGCGTTCAAATATCATTAAAGGTTCTCCCCGCCGCATTCTTTCCCCGCTGAATGTCAGGGGCAAATCCATAAAAATCGTGTAGTTTTCGGTAATGGCGAAATCGTGCATCATCACCGCCATCGGTAGTTCTATTGGCACTGTCCGCAACAACTCGCCTTCAGCAGAAACTATGCTGTATTTCAGGTAAGGTGGCGCAAACGAGTAGCCAAAAAACATCATTTCGCCCGTCACTGGATCTACTTTGGGATGGGCGGTGAAGGCAGAAACAAGTTTGCCATTATATCTATATTCGCCAACTGTATCTAATTGGGGAACTTTAATCGCGTGAGGCGCGCCGCCTTCCCAGGTAGCTAACAATTGGCCGTCGTGCCATACAAGCGCAGTATTAGCAGGATTTTTGCCGAAATTGTAGGAGTTGTCCTTCTGTGGTGGTTCCAAAATTCCACTCCAGACAGCTTTACCTGCTTGTTGTTCGATGTTCCATGCTTTTGTACGCACGTAGCGGTTGCGATAAGTAGCTTTGCCGTTGCTAATTTGTACGCCATGCAACATTCCATCCCCATCAAACCAATGATATTGTCCTATGGGTGTTTGCTGGGGGTTGGGGCCATTTCGCACGAACATCCCGGATAGATCGGGGGGTAACTCACCAATTACTTTTAAACTGTCAGTAGAGATCTCTTGATGGACTGGTGCAAAGTTGTCATCAAGATAGGGATTGACTGCTGTTGTTTGCATTCTCTGTGTTTCGTCTGGGAGCGGCACTTTTTCCAATATAGGCGCGATCGCATTTGATTGTGATGTGCTGAAAGCTAGAGGTATTAATTGGGAAATATTCTAAGTGAGGCTATTTCAAAGCGCCCTACTGCTATCAACCAATAATAAACACGATATGCCAGCTATCACCAGCACTCAGAGCATCAAACAGTCACTACAGCAACTATTGCAAAACGCTAAAGAGGGAAAAACTCAACTGCCAGATTTCCAGCGTAGTTGGGTTTGGAACGATGAGCAGATACGTAGTTTGTTAGCTAGTGTTTCCCTTTCTTACCCAATTGGGGCGGTGATGATGCTGGAAACTGGCAATCCTGCTGTGCGGTTCAAGCATCGCTTGCTTGAAGGTGTCACCCACAAAGAACTGCAAAAGCCAGATCAGTTGCTTTTGGATGGACAGCAGCGCATGACATCACTTTTTCAAGTGCTGCTTTCAGAACAGCTAGTCAAAACCAAGGATGTACGCGGCAAAGAAATTCATCGTTGGTACTACATTGATATAGCTAAGGCGCTGAATCCAAATTATGACCGCGAAGAGGCGATCTTTTCTGTACCAGAGGAGAAAATCAAACGAAATTTGCGTGGCGAAATTTTGGCGGACTACTCAACCACTGAAAAAGAGTGTGCGGCTGAAGTTTTCCCGCTGCAACTTGTATTTGATATTCTAGGGCAGAACAAATGGATGCAAACCTACCTTCAGCTTGATGCCAATATAGGAGAGCGCCTTACTCGCTGGACTAATTTCTTGCAGAAGGTAATTCAGTATTTCCAACAGTACCAAGTGCCAATCATCTTGCTTGGTAAGGACACACCGAGAGAAGCTGTGTGTCAAGTATTTGAAAAGGTTAACACGGGTGGCGTTTCTCTCACCGTTTTCGAGTTGGTTACAGCTACTTATGCGGCGGATGAGTTCAACCTGCGAGAGGATTGGGCAAAGCGTGAGAAAAAACTGAAAAAGCTGGCTGTGCTGGGTAACGTTGAAAATACTGACTTCTTGCAAGCGGTGACTTTGGTTTCCGAGTCACAGTTGGGTGTTTCTATGTAGTAGATGTAGGGTGGGCAATGCCCACCCTACGAATTTGTGAATTCTTGAATTAACTGTTGAGGAGTCAAAATTCGAGGAATTGTAACAGGAAAA
>Ga0181474_100006_pt2 | contig 18891 bp, 20 predicted proteins | sample In3P11_FD_119092 | JGI IMG/M metagenome (GOLD analysis project Ga0181474, IMG submission 119092) | Clean room microbial communities from NASA Spacecraft Assembly Facility at Jet Propulsion Laboratory, Pasadena, California, USA -... ... | reverse complement strand
AAGGCCGATTGATTTCCCGAAAATCGGAAGCAGAAATGCTACTGCAATCACAAGTACCATAGCAATCGTTAAGACCACAGCTACAGCTCTGGCAACAATAAATGACCGATTTTCATCCACATTGTAAGCCTTGTTTAATGCCCGAATAATTGCATTAACACCGTTAGATGCTGACCACAGCGTTGCTAAGATACCGATGGATAATAAGCCACCATTGTGATTACTGACGATACTGGATATATTCTCCTCCAGTAACTGCATCGTTGAGTCTGGTGCAAATGTTGATAAAGTGTTCATAATATCTTCCTGACTGACTGGTAAAAATGCAATCAGGGACACAAGAAAGATAATGAACGGGAATAGTGATAGCAGTAAAAAATAAGCCAGCTGGGCAGACAGACCAGTCACTTCATCGTTGCCGATCCGCTGCCCGAGCTGTTTAAGAAAGCTCCCCATGACTTCTCCTCCTTCTCTCTCTATAGACACACGCTTTGTCTTATCTAGCTGATGCTGAGCCTGCCAGCTGCTTTGTTTGATTTCCTGCAGGCAGTTCAAGCTGATCGTCCAGCTTACTTACCTTCTGTAAAGCGTGCTGCACCTCTTCTACGCCTCTCAACCCTTTATCTGCTGTTGTGGACAAGCTGGTCGCAACTTTTGCATAAGAAGTTTTCACATCATCCACAAAAACACCGGGGTTCCGAAGGTAGAACATCGTCTCAGACCCTGCACGCATCAAGCTACCTCGTACATGGTGCCTAGTTTGTGCATCATATAACGAAATCAAGCCGCCGACTGTAGCACCTATCGTTAAACCTAACGTGAATTTACTTTTCATCAAACCGGCTCCCTCCATTGTATCTGTTGTTTTGTTGTTTACACCGCCGCCCACCTGACTATCGTGATTACAGGGAATGCAGCTAGCACTTAAACAATAGACAACACATTTATGATGCACGCAAATCCTTCATTTTATCAAAACAGATAAATTCGAATGTCTGCTATCCCATTCCCTGCAAAACCTATGTTCAAACAGCCAAGCTGCCATGCTATAATATGGAAAAGAAAGGAATGATGTTGATGACAATAACGTATCCGGCGGCTTTAACAGCCACTTCCACTTTCGCAGTTACGGCTCCATCCAGCGGTGTGCCCACCCCGCTTCATACGCGCGTACATAAAGCCAAAAAGCAGCTGGAGCAATTTTGTGATCATGTCATTATCGGAGAAACTGTCTGGACGCAAAAAGCCGCACGAAGCTGCTCAGCTGAAATTCGCGCAAATGAATTAATGCGTTTTATGACAGACCCTGCTATTGATGCTGTTATGCCTCCTTGGGGCGGAGAATTGCTCGTACAAGTATTACCAAAGCTTGATTGGGAAAAGCTAGCTAACAGCAAGCCAACCTGGCTCATCGGCTATTCCGATACCAGCACGCTGCTTTGCAGCTATACGCTCCAAACAAACATTGCCAGCGCCCACGCAACTAACTTTTTCGACTTACATATGGACAAGCTGGATGAGACGACAAATCAGTGGCTTAAAATTCTATCTGCTCCGTCACGTGAAAGCATTGTCCAACATTCATCTCCTATGTATCAGTCTTCCTGGGATGCTCTCTTTGAACAGAACGACGCGTCAGGCTTTGACTTGGACAGCAGAACCGAGTGGAAATCCACAACTGGTACATCTGTTTCCTTTACCGGACGGTTAATTGGCGGATGCTTGAATACATTAACTGCCATCGCCGGAACAAAATATGCACCGATTGAAAAATGGCGCAATGGTTTTACAGAGAATACTCTAGTCTATTTGGAATGGGGCGATTGGGGGACAGCGGAAGTTTATCGGAACCTTTGGCATTTGCGAGAGCTTGGCTGGTTTGATGGCGCAAGCGGTGCAGTATTCGGACGACCTGCCAGAAGCACATCTACAGAAGATTTTACTGTCGAACAGATGATTCATGAATTTGCTGATGAAATTGGACTTCCTATTATTTATGATGCGGATATCGGCCATTTGCCGCCCCAGCTTACAATGATCAATGGCGCGCTTGCCACCATTTCCTATAAGGACGGAAACGGCACATTGACTTATCTGAAATAAAAGAAAAAGAGGGGCTGACAATCAGCTCCTCTTCCTTTGTTTGGCTGGGTGTGCAGGCCGAAGATACGGATGGTTGTATAGTTTTTCTCGAAAAGTACCTTCTTTGTATTCTTTTTTATATAACCCGCGTTCCTGCAGAATTGGCACAACTAACTCGACAAAGTCTTGCAAATCTTTTGGTGTAATATAATGTGTCAGATTGAATCCATCTACTCCGCTGCGAACAAAGAAATCTTCTATTTGATCCGCTACTTTTTCCGGGCTGCCGACAAAGATGTCCATTTCAGCAGGCTTACTGAACTTTTCATGTATTTCTTTAACCGTAAATGGTCTTGCAGCGTCTTTTGTCAGATATGCAGCACGAGATTGTCCTTGTTCTGTATGCTTATATGTGAACAGCTCTTCTTCGTTCTCATAAGCAGCCAGGTCATAACCTGTTGAACCGCCATATTGTGCTTTAGCTGCATCGGCACTCCAGTACTTTTTAATGTCCTCATATTTGCTGTAAGCTTTTTCTTCCGTTTCAGCTACAACGACTTGCAGAAAAGTGAATGCTTTTATTTCGTCCTTACTTCTGCCATACGCTTCTGCCCGCGCTTTAATATCCTCTATATAATAATTGATTTTCTCCGGAGTCGGCCCTCCCACAAAAACACATTCCGCATGTCTTGCTGCAAAATCCCTGCCCTTCTCAGAGGTGCCCGCTTGGTAAAGCACTGGCGTCCGCTGCGGAGATGGCTCGCTCACATGTGGTCCTTCTACAGAAAAATAGTTGCCTTTATGCTTGATGCGATGGACTTTAGCAGAATCAACAAGCACACCGCTATGCGGGTCTGCAATGACGGCATCCTCTTCCCAGCTATCTTCGAGCAGCTTATAAGAAACCTCTAAAAATTCATCGGCAATCTGATAACGTTCATCATGCTTGACCATTTTTTCCAACCCGAAATTTTGGGCTGCGTTCGGCAGATAAGAAGTAACAATATTCCATGCGACACGCCCATTGGTTAAATGATCGAGCGTCGAAAACTTACGGGCATTATGGAACGGCTGTTCATAGGAAGTACTTACTGTGACCGCGAAAGACAAGTGATTCGTTACGGCAGCCATTGCCGGGATGACAAAGGCTGGATCATTGATTGGTACTTGTACACCGTCGCGCAAGGCCACTGCCTCATCTCCTCCATACACATCGTAGACCCCTAGAACATCGGCGAAAAACACAGCATCAAATTTCCCTTTTTCTAAAAGCCTTGCAAGTTCGATCCAATAGTCGAGCGATTTATACTCGCGGTGCCTTCTGCTTTCCGGGTGTTTCCATAGACCATGCGCATTGTGCATGGCGGCTGTCATATCAAAAGCTTGCAGAATAATTTGTTTACGCATTTTTTTTCAGCTCCTCTTTTCTATGTAAAAAAGCCTCTTCTGCTTAACAGAAGAGGCTCCTTATCCAAGGTAAAACGCTCTTCTTATCTGCCAGACACTCTGTCTGCTGGAATTGGCACAGTACATACTGCCTGCTGCCGAGGCTTCAAAGGGCCAGTCCCTCCACCTCTCGTGATAAGAAAGTACATTATAATTAGGTTAGTTTATGTTCTATCTTTTCTTCATATTGCTTTAAAGCACCCGGCGCATGCTTACGAAGCTTCTCAAGCAGTGCTTCGTATTGAATTTCCTTCTCGCTGATTCTCTTCCGGTAGGCTGCCCGTTCCCTGTCATCGGTGCAGGCGCGAAGTAAATCACGCATGCTCACAATTTCTTTTTGCAGCTGCATCTCCGGCGGTATATATCCTGCATTCTTCAAGATCTTATAACTCATCCGCATATCCTCCGGCACCCCAGACAAGTCCTCAAGTTCTAGCGGTTTACCCGCGCCAGGAAGGTTGCGAAATTCGCCTTTGGCTTCCGCCTGCCTGATTCTTTCTTCTGCAAGCAAGGATATCAGATCCATGATTTTTCCTCCCACGTACAAGAAAAGCAGCCGCATTAACTACGGCTGCTTTTCATTATATAGTAATCAGAATTATTTGCCAATAAATTGCTGTGTCCAGTAGTTACCGTTTTCTACATATCCTACTCCGATGTTTGTGTAATCAGGATTCAGAATGTTTTCGCGGTGACCTTGGCTGTTCATCCATGCTTGTACCACTTCTTCTGGTGTCTTTTGTCCTTGAGCGATGTTTTCACCTGCAGTTTGATAGGAGATACCGAAAGATTTCATCATGTCAAACGGAGAACCGTAAGTTGGGCTGTTGTGATCAAAGTAACCATTGTCAGCCATGTCCTGCGATTTTGCACGTGCTACTTTGCTTAGTTCAACATCTGCTTTCAAAGGACTAAGACCCGCTTTTTCACGCTCTTGGTTTGTTAGTTCTACTACTTGCTGTTCGAAAGCACTTAGACCTTCTGTTGCTTGCTTTTCTTCTGTTTGCTTGTTGTCAGCTGCAGTTTGCTGCTTTTGAGCGGGAGCCTGCGCTTGTTCTTCTGTTGCTTGCTCTTCTTGCTTAGGAGCTGCTGGTGCTTTTACTTCTTCTGCCTCAGGTGCTTTTTGTGCTGGAGTTTTTGTTTCTTCCTGCTTAGGTGCTTCCTGTGCTGGAGTTTTTGCTTCTTCCTGTTTAGGTGCTTCCTGCGCTGGAGTTTTTGCTTCTTCCTGTTTAGGTGCTTCCTGCGCTGGAGTTTTTGCTTCTTCCTGCTTAGGTGCTTCCTGTGCTGGAGTTTTTGCTTCTTCTTGCTGAATCGGCTGCTGTATACCGTAACCTGCTAGCAAGCTATTAAGATCAACTTGAATTTTATAAGGTGATAGATAGTTATTCACCAAAGTATTTAAATCTTCAATAGAAGAGAAAGATCCTTTTACGACATGTACTTGTGCATCTGTTTTTACTTGATCAGCTGAAGCAGCATCTGCTGTTCCCGCCAAAGCACCTCCGGCTAGGATAGCTGTAGATAGTGTTGTTACGAATAGTTTCTTAAACATGTATGTTGCTCCTTTCGAGATGTGTTTTTCTTGGTGCAGCAACATCATAGCATGGGTTTTGGTGTAATATTGCAGCCTAGAATTACCAATAGTGCCGTTCAATTGAACCAAAGCATTAAAAGTTAGACTTTATGCGGAATAGTACCCGTTTAACAGATGAGGAAACTAGCAAAATCAATCTTGTATGCTAGTTTTTGGATGAAAATTGTGATTGACACACTTTTTACTTCCTAGTTTCTGTAACAATCCCTCATTATTTGTAACCTATCTGTAAATTGACTTTCCTTTGTTTCTTACATATGATCCTTTTCTCCTAAATCTATTAGTTTTATCTGCCAAATTAGGATAAAGGTATCTCTTTAATGCTTTTATACCAGGTGATAGAATGAAATATGTTGAAACTTAGCAGCTTTTAAGCTCTTTAATCGACACACCCCCATAAAGTTTCAGTCTTAAGAGAATGAATATAGTAGAAATATGTCATTATTGGAGGAAATACAATGTTCGCTAACCCCGAAATCGGAATAGACCTTGGTACTGCAAATATACTTGTATATACGAAACAAAAAGGAATTGTACTGAATGAGCCATCTGTTGTGGCAATTGATTTAGAAACGAAGAATGTTGTTGCTGTAGGTGCAGAAGCGAAGGAAATGGTCGGAAAGACACCGCAAAACATCGTTCCAATCCGTCCATTAAAAGATGGTGTTATCGCGGACTACGATGTTACCGCTCAATTATTGAAAGAAATCCTTAAAAAAGTAAGCAAAGTGATGGGTTCTTCTCTTCGCAAACCAACAATTGTTGTCTGCACACCGTCCGGGAGTACTTCTGTGGAAAGACGTGCTATCCATAATGCAGTCAAATCATATGGTGCAAAAAATGTACACTTAATTGAAGAACCAATTGCAGCAGCAATCGGTGCTGATCTGCCAGTTGATGAGCCCGTTGCAAATGTAATTGTTGATATTGGCGGCGGTACAAGCGAAGTTGGTATTATTTCATTTGGCGGCGTTGTCTCCTGTCGTTCTGTCCGTATCGGCGGAGATTCAATGGACGAGGAAATTGTGCAGTATATCCGCAAACAGTACAATATTCTAATCGGTGAAAGAACTGCAGAGCAAATTAAAATGGAAATTGGATTTGCCTTAATCGAGCATGATGAGATGACAATGGATGTTCGTGGTCGTGATATGGTGACAGGTTTGCCGAAGACAATCCAGATCTCCTCCAAGGAAGTACAGGTTGCACTAAAAGAATCGTTAGAGCAAATTCTTGAAACCATCCGCATGACACTAGAAGACTGCCCGCCTGAATTAAGCGGTGACATCGTAGACCATGGTGTTATCTTAACAGGCGGCGGCGCATTGCTGAAAGGCATGCAGCAATGGCTGGCTTCTGAGATTTCTGTTCCAGTCCACCTAGCACCTAATCCTTTAGAATCCGTTGCAATCGGTACAGGCCGTGCCTTGCAAATGATTACGAAACTGCAAAAAGCAGCTAAATAAACAACAGGCGTATCAGTCAGCTGATACGCCTGTTTCTTTGTATTCTACCAACCCAATACCAACCCCAACTGGGTCGATTAAATAAGCAAGATAGAATCGCTCAAAGTCCATTTTTTCACGAACAACAACTGCTCCCTCTGCCTTAGCATCCTCAATCGCCTGATCCAAATCCTCTACTTGAATCTGTATACGCGTTCCATGCGGAAAATCATGCGGTCCTTTACTAATTCCCCCATTAATCGATCCATCTGTTGTTACATCATGATAACCCCAATTCGGCTCCGCCACCTGCCAGCCAAATACGTTTGAATAAAAGCTGGCTGCTTTTCCAGGATCCTGACTATTTAGTTCGAAACCAATTACTTTCCCTTTCACCATGTTCTCGCTCCTATCGATTTAAGAGTTTACGTATTGTATAGGCATGCTCTTCAATTACCGGCCGCAGTCCTGGATTATAAAATACGGATGCTGGATGGTAAGTTGGGAAGATGCGATATATCTTCTCTGAAAAGATAAAAGAATTATCCTCTAAACTTTTTAAATGCTGAATTGGCTGTTCTATTACTTTCCCAGCAACCTGTGTGATCTTCTCCTTGGAACCAGTTACCCGTTCCCAACCAATTCTGCCTAGCGTTATAAGAATTTGTGGTTCGGCTTGGGCAATTTCATAATCCAGTACAGGAGCATGAGCTAAGACTTCAGCTTTTGTTGGCGTTCGGTTGTATTTCTTCGTAACCGCCTCTCCGCGAATCTGCTTTGTTTTATACTGATATGGTCTGCTTCGGACCGAGCTGGATATAAATATTTCTTCTCGTTTAACTCCGGCTCGCTCGAGGAATAAATCCAGTTCCTTACCGGCTCTGCCGCTGAATGGTACGTGCGTATGTATTTCCGTCTCACCTGGTGCTTCTCCGACAAAAAACAGCACCGGATGTTTCGGTCCTCTGCCTGGCAAAAAACCTTCGCATGGATAAGGCGCCATTCTTTCTTTTGCCAGCTGCACTAATGCTTCTGGAAGCATGTTACTTTTGCTCCAAGAGCAGCTTACGCAATTCATTTGCTTCTTCGGAAGACAACGTCACGCCTTTACCCATCTTCTCATGATTTGGAGCCCAATCCCGAATGTCATATTTCGGCTCCCGTCCATTCCAGCTAATCATGTTTAGTTCCTTCTGCCAGCCCTTAGCTGATACTGAAAGCACGCCTAATTCTTTTACTATTTCATACGACAATTCCGCCATTCGTACTCCCTCCTTTTCGCTTTTCTAAAGTCTAGCAGAACTTTTTGCTATAATAAAATGAAAACAGCTTCATGGAGGGACATGCTATGCAACAGCCAATTCAATTAAACGACGTCCAGCGAAACGACATGCTGCAATCTCTAAAAACTTATTTCGAACAGGAAAAAGATGAGCAGCTAGGCGACTTGGCCGCAGGTTTGCTGCTCGACTTCATCCTAGAAGAACTAGCACCTATCTTTTATAATGCTGGAATCGAAGCATCTTATCAGTTTATGAATGAAAAGATAGAGGACCTATTTGGGATTCAAGTGCGCGAACGCTGACTCGCATGAGCAAACGATACGAGTTCCACTTCCTGACTATGTGTAATCCAATCGATGACTCTCTTAGATGTCAGTAATTCCACTTCATCTAGCCTCGGATAGTTATAAGAGGACCCAGTATAAATTGCCTTATCCAAATAACCAGGATGGGACATGACTTCCAAGGTCTCGGTCTCTCCGAAAATTGCAAGCAGTGCTTCTTCATTTGCCAAAGCTTTCTCGAGAGACAGCTCAAATTTGTCAGTCGACGTCTGCCTCTCAGGAAGCTGCATATTATGCCGAACAGGTAAATCATATTTCTTAGCCAGCCACAAGAACACGTCGTCGATTTCGTTATACGTATTAATATGATGATGGCTATCCAAATGCGTAGGGGTTAAACCGAAAGATAGAAAGCGCTCGATTTGCGCCTCCCATTCTGCCTCTACTTCATCAGCATCAATCGTATAAGCACCTTGATAAAAGGCTAAGTTACGAAACAGTCCATTATTGTCTACAATCGTGTTGTGTGTTGTTAACAACGGCTTACCACATGTGAGTACTAAATGGATACCTACGCCTAAATCCTTATGCGCTTTTGCTAGAACAGCAGCATGCTCAGCACCTGGCATATTTGGCATCATTGTAGTCGATGTTAAGACGCCATATTGGAAGCAATCAATGATTCCATAGTTGACTGCACGTGAATAGCCAAAATCATCGGCGTTAATAATTAGTTTTTTCATTCGTATTCCCTCCTTTTGAAACAGCGAAAGCGTTATGCACTATGATTTCTCTACAAATGAAAGAAACTCCTTTAACAAAGCTGCCATAAAAAATAAAGACCGAGCAATTTCTGCTCGGCCTTTTTAATGCGGGATATATTGTGAATCAGACGCTGCTTCCAACTCATCTAGCACTTTCAAATCCTCCGTCAAGTGTAAGAACCAATCTTTATCACCGGACATCAAGGAGAGGTCAATCAAGTTCAACAGATGCGCGCGGCTTTGTTCCTCCACTGGCGGGAAATATTTGATCTTACTTTGGAACGTTTCGATCGTTTTCCCGATTGTATTTTTATGGTCACTTTCTGTTACATATACTTTAACGGTGTTTAATTTTGCATTTACTGCTTCTACGAAACCAGTAAATAATTCATCATTTATCGAATGTCCAGTTACCCAGTCACCAACAGTTACAAAACTTTGATTATCAGACATGTCATTGTCCTCCTTCAGCTTAACCGGCTGGCTAAGCAATGGTGATTGTTGTAGGTTGAAGAATACTATAAAAGATTCCCTCCAAAAGCGCAATACTTTCGCACGATAAATTTTAAAATATTCAGACAAAAGGGCTATTGCCGACTTAAAAATAGTTATAATGCTTGGCTGTCTATTCATTTTATACCCCGTATAACGTTTTGTTAATCTCGCTGCTGCGAATCGTTTTCTCTCTGCAGTTGAATACGATATAATGTGGCTACATATTGCAGGAGGTTGTACCATGATACGCAGCATAGCGATAACACGTGACAAAAAAATACTTACCGACCTGCCATACCAGGAATTGAACAGCCCGGATATTGTCTGGTATTGGGTGGATTTCAGCATGCCGACAGAGGCTGAATCAGAGAAGCTTAGCGAAGTCTTTCATTTTCACCCTCTGGCAATCGAGGATTGTTTTCATTTTCTGCAGCGGCCGAAGCTGGATGAATACGATGGCTATCAGTTCCTTGTCCTCCACGAGCTGAATCATGACACTTTCGTTTCAGATGAATTGGATATCTTTCATTCTGAGCGTTATATCGTTACCTTTCATTTGACGGAATCAATGGCAGCAGATCATGTCTGGAAGCGTGTGATGGAGGAAGGTGCAACTGAACATAGCCCTTCTAAAATTGTTTACCATCTTATAGATAAATTGGTAGATGACTATTTTCCTCCTTTATACAAAATGGAGGATCGATTGAATGAAATTGAGGACGAGGAGAGCCACAAATCACCACAAACAGTAATTAATGAAGTGTTTGATATTCGCAGTGATTTACTTCGTGCAAGACGTACGATTGCACCAATGCGGGATTTGATTTACCGTTTACTCGGCATTCAGAAATTTGATTTTGTACAGAAACAGAAAGCCTACTTTAATGATATTTATGACCATTTATTAAAACTGACTGAAATTGTTGATTCCAACCGTGAACTCACATCTGATATGCGGGACAGCTACGAATCGATTAACTCAAATCGGATGAATTCGATTATGATGACTTTGACGATTGTATCCACAATCTTTATTCCGCTTACCTTCATAGCCGGTGTATACGGTATGAACTTTGCGAATATGCCGGAACTGCGCTGGGAATATGGTTATCCAGCAGCAATGTTCCTGATGGGTGTCATTGCACTTGTTATGCTATGGCGCTTCAAACGAAAAGGCTGGTTCAATATCTTCAAATAACAAAATGCGTGCAGACACGGTCTGCACGCATTTTTCATTGGTCGTCTACTACTTCTTTAAGCAGTGACATAGCTTTCAGCGAAGGCGGGAACCCATTTAATAGTGCACAATGTTGGATTGTTTCCATGATCTCGTGAACAGAAATACCGGATAGAAGAGCAGCTTCAAATTGCTGACGAAGCGCCCGCTCATCTCCATTGGTAAGAAACACAGCGATATTAAGCAAAGATAGGAATCTGCCATTGAGTCCGCTGTAATCTGACTGTCCGCTTTCCGCGACGAGATTCTCCTCTTCCTTCATCAGCTTGGCCACTAACGCCCAACCTTGATCTTTCGCTTCCTTCATGGGTAACCCTCCGCTCAATCATTGAGCAAGACTAGAACTATTTTACTAGTTGCACATGTTTATTATCGGAATAATACACTCTATGTGAACTGTAAAAAGGAAAAAATTTAACTTTTTTCCATGTAATCCACTTTCATGATCAGGGGCGTGCATCCCATGGTTCAACTGTACCGACAATATATTTGGGCAGCTTTTGTTCTGTTGCATGCATTACACCGGCAGCTATTTCGGTGTTCGTGAGCCACCTGGAAACACCGCTAATCAGCTGAAATCCGAGAATCACTTCATGATAGCTGATAAAATTCGATAAATACGGCGTGAAGTTTTGCTTTGGGTTATGCGCACTACTCCCTTTAATATGGAAGAATGCTATTCTATTATCTGATTTCTTATACTGATTGCAGAGCCATTGAACTGCATCATTGCCGCTGCGATGAATCCAGCTGACAATCACATCCGGTGCAGAAAGTTGCGCTAGCTGATTCATAAAGCTACCTAATTGAAGATAGTCCGATTGCACTATGTGAAGCTGTTCAGGAAAAGCTGCACGACTTACTAAGCGCTTTAGCTTTTCTTTCGTCCTGGCCACTACTGTTATAGTATGGCCTTTTTGATTCCAAGCAAGCACAGCATCTGCCAGCATGCCCGTTCCGCCAATCACTAGAAAATGACTCATAAAATCCTCCTTTCAAGCAGGAAGGAGCTTGCAGCGAGCAGACTCCGAGCATTTTACTTCCATGATTCAGGATAGACACTCAAATCCAGTCCCCATATTGGACCAACAAGTGTGAAGACACCAAGTATAAGGAGAAGGAGTGTAAAAATATTTAAGGCAAAGCCTGTTTTGACCATATCTGCTATCGTAATTTTCCCTGTAGCGAAGATAATAGCATTCGGAGGCGTTCCCACCGGCAGCATGAATGCACAATTGGCTGCCATTGCCGCTGGCACCATAATTGCATAAGGATGCATGTTCAGCGCTAATGCCAAGGAAGCCATTACCGGAAGGATCATCGTAGCCGTAGCTGTATTGGAAGTGATTTCAGTTAAGAACAACACCAATGTTGTCGAGATGATAATAATTAGAATGATATTAAATCCTTCGAGTACCGTAAGCTGATCCCCAATCCATTGTGATAAACCTGAGCTCGTAAACCCCGCTGCAATAGCCAAACCACCTCCGAACAGAAGCAATACTCCCCACGGCAGATCTTTCGATACTTCCCAAGTCAGCAGTCTTTCCCCTTTTTTACTTAGACTTGGAATAAGGAAAAGCAGCACACCTGCCAGTACTGCAATCATCGTATCGCTTAACCCAGGTATCGCGATAATCTGCCACACAGCATCTGCTTGCCATAGGAATGTACGGCTTACCCACATGAACGCCGCAAAACTAAAAATAACAAGTACCGCTTTTTCTTCAAAGGACATACTGCCCAATTTTCCTTTTTCCTTGAGGATTAAATCCTTTCCTCCTGGGAGTTCCTTCATATTAATCCGAAATACTATTTTCGTCAGATATATCCAAGCCGAAAACAGCAGGATAACAACAATAGGAACTGCAACCAGCATCCAGCCGCCGAAGGATATTTCGACACCAAACAGACTGCTGGCCATCGCCGCCAGAATGATATTCGGAGGTGTTCCGATTAGTGTACCAAGTCCACCGATTGTACCTGCATAACCAATGGCAAATACGAGCATTTTCTCAAATTTCTTCCCGTCTTCTCCCATGCTCTGCTTACTTGTCTTAACAGCTTGACTAGCTTGATAGATAATAGCAGATCCGATTGGCAGCATCATCATAACTGCTGCTGTGTTGGAAACCCACATAGATAAGAAACCTGTTGCAATCATGAATCCTAACACAATTCGCGACGTACTCGTTCCGACCACGCTGATAATATTCAGTGCAATTCGCTTATGCAAATCCCACTTCTCCATTGCCATAGCAATCAGAAACCCGCCAAGAAACAAAAATACAATCGGATTTCCATAGCTGGAAGCTGCCGTTTCTCCATCCAACCCTTGTGTTAGAGGCAGCAAAATGAGCGGCAGCAAGGACGTTGCTGGAATTGGTATCGCCTCGGTAATCCACCAAGTGGCTACCCATAATGTAGTTGCTAATACCATACGTCCTTCATAACTTAATCCTTCTGGATAATAAAAGAAAATAACAGCGAAGAAAAACAGCGGCCCTAACAGTAAGCCAATCATTTGAGGACGTTTATACGATGGAGGTGCTTTTTTTGCAGTTCCAGACTGCTCTGAAGCCTGTGCGCGCTCCGCATTTCCTGAGTTAGGTACAGCAAACCGAAGTAACTGTTTCGTTTTGTCATGAGCATTCCATAATTCATTCCATACAGCTGACATACTAGATCTCATCCAACCCCTCCTTATATTAAAACGCTTACATTAAAATACAACTTAAGCCTATTCGACTTAAGCTTGCTAGTCAACTATTTGTACAAAAAAGCAGCGGGGAGATTCCCAGCTGCTTAATTTATAAAACTTGCTTCTGCTGTAAGCTGTTTCTTCACATTTCCGCCTTGTATGACTGTCCGGACTGTATCCGTATCAGCCAAAGAAACTATATTCTCCAAAGGATTCTCTTGAACAATGACCAAATCAGCCAATTTGCCCTCTGCTATAGTTCCGATGCGATCATCCCAGCCTAAACATTCTGCAGCTATTTTGGTAGAAGCGAGTATTGCTTCCATTGGACTCATACCGATGTCACACATCAAAGCCAATTCACGTAAATTTGTGCCATGTGCCATTACACCTGCATCAGTTCCCATGGCGATCTTCACACCTGCTTCATAAGCTTTGGCGACGCTGCTCTGATGTATCTCCATCACTTCCTTTGCCTTGTCCACTGCATAGGCCGGCATATGTTCATTTGTTTCACTTGCTTCTACGACACTGACAGGAGCAAGTAATGTGGGCACAAGATATGTGCCATGCTCAAGCATAAGCTCAATTGCCTCGTCATCTAAATAGATGCCATGTTCAATAGAATGAATACCTGCCCGAACCGCCTGCTTAATGCCTTCCGTACCTTGCGCATGCGCCATTACTTTACAGCCTTTCCTGTAAGCTGCTTCATTAACAATTATACGTAGCTCTTCCATAGAAAATTGAGTAAATTCCGGATGATCTGTCGGACTCATGACACCTCCGGTTGCATGCACTTTAATAATATCCGCACCAGCCCGCAGCATCTCTCGAACTTTCTGCCGGACTTGCTCCGGTCCATCGCATACGCCTGAGGGAAACCCTGGGTAAGCTCGGTTGGTCAAATCCATATCAGAGACCATCCAGTTATCACCGTGTCCTCCAGTGATGGTCAAAGGGTTAACACTAATCTGCATACGCGGACCGCTTATAAGGCCTGTTTCGATAGCCTGTTTTACACCTAGATCAGCAAATCCCGCGTCTCTTACTGTTGTAATACCCGCATTCAACGTGCGATGCATGTAAGTCAATGCTTCATAAAAGCGCATGGAAAATGGTGTAACAAGTGTCTCTCGCACATCTTTAATCTCCATCATCATGTGGACATGCGTATCAATTAACCCAGGCATCACATAACCGCCCTCAGCATCAATGACTTCTTCTGTATCAATACCGATGAAATCAGCAGCCGGTCCAATCGCAGCAATTTTGTCTCCCTTTATTGCGACTACCCCATTTTGTATCACTTCTCCTGTTCCATCAATCACTGTACCATTACGTATGAGCTTGTCCATTCTCATCCTCCTAAAGTGTTTGTACAAGAATACTCGCGATAACAACGGAACCAATGGAAACGGAAGCGAATCCTCCCATCAGCATCGGTGGCAGCAGCTGGTTCAAGATTACTGCCTCTTCTTCTTTGTTTCTGCCAATACTCCTGCTGACTTCTTGCGTAATTAGATAATCTCCAGGAAATCCGTACATCGCCGTAAGCACAACTGGAATTCCTTTATTGTAATCCCACTTGAACAGCTTAGAACCAATAAATCCTCCTACAAGCAATCCCACTGTACCTATGAATAAAATGACAGATACGGCTGGAAGTACTGCCAGAATATCAGCCACAGTCACATCGATTAATGACTCCATCACCACAAAAATTAATCCCACCATTGCAATACTAAAACCATTGGAGCGTTCCAATACCTTTTCGGGGAAGAAACCGATAGCTGAGCCGATAATTCCTATAGCTAAGCCAAATAAGCTATAACTGATACCTGTCAGTTCACCAAACCAAACTGCTAGTGCTGATCCGATAAAGATAAGGAAAAGTACAAAGAAATGGCTTGCCAAAAGCTTTTCTGGAAAAAGACTTTTACGCTTGGCAGGCTCTGGGCTTCCAGCAGCATCGTCAGCTACAGTAGCTGCGACATATGCTTTGTTTTCGTCCATGTCTTTCAACAATTTCATACCATGACGACGGAGTAGCCATGAGCTTAACGGCATGCCGATCAGCTGCTGCAAAGATAGAATGATCGCAGGAATTGCAATTAATGCAGTCAATCCTTGCGACTGTAAACCTTCGGCTGTAACAATATAAGCAATAATCCCCCCAGTAAGCGGTCCAGCTCCTGCAACTGCTGTACCATAATCGAAGAAAAGCGGCACAAGTCCCAATATCAGGAGGCATGAAATTGTTATACCAATTATCGTAATCAGCACTGCCTTGTATTGCTGCTTCATTACTTTTAAAGGTATGAGTGTACCCATGTGTACAAGAATAGCAGGTTGCAGAACCGCTCCTACCACGGTAAATGTAGAAGCCGCTAGAATATTCTTCGGCAGTACGCCTGTCTGCAATAGTGTGAAGAAAACACCGACAACCACGAGCAGTGTCGGAATCTTTGCCCGGGAAATAATTGAGAGCACTTCTCCGAGAGCGATAATTGCCAAGATAATAAGTGTCGCTGTAACAGCAGTCATATTTGTCGACCTCCTATTCTAATACCAAGTCTTCCGCGATGCTTAGGAACATGTTTGCTCCATATACTAGTGCATCTTCATCAATCATAAACTTGGGATGATGATGCGGAGCAGGTGATGGATTGTCTGGAGAACAAGCACCTACAAATACAAAACACCCAGGAACAATATTAGAGAATGCCGAGAAGTCTTCTCCGCCCATAATGGCTTCTGCTTCTATCACGGCTTCTTCGCCTAGTTTGCGACGGATAGCTTCCATAGCGATAGCAGATGCTCCTGGTTCATTGACGACTGAATCGTAGCCATACGTATAATTCAATTCGTAATGACAACCATTTGCTTCCGTAACACCTTTGATAATTTGTTCGATTGCTTCCACAGCTTTTTTTCGCACTTCCTGATTGAAGGATCGAACCGAAGCACCAATCTTCACTTCCTCTGGAATGACGTTGACGGCATCTCCGGCTTGCAATGTTGTAACTGATACAACCAATTCATCCTTCGGGCTGGTGATACGCGACACAATTGTTTGCAAGTTCGTAATAATTTGAGCACTTGTTACAACTGGATCGACTGTATTTTCTGGTTGTGAGGAATGGCCACCTTTTCCTTTGATTGTGACATGGAACATATCAGAATTGGAGGTCGCTGCTCCTGGCGTTATCGTTAATTGTCCTACTGGCGTTAAAGAAGAAAGATGCAAGCCGAACACATAATCCACTCCATCGGTCACACCAGCTTCGACCATTTCCCGAGCTCCTCCAGGTAACTGTTCTTCCGCATGTTGGAAGAAAAAGCGAATTTCACCATGAATTTTTTCTTGCTGCGCACTCAACACCTTTGCCACGCCTAGCAAAATGGCTGTGTGCCCATCATGGCCGCAAGCATGCATAACACCATCATAATTGGAAGCAAACGGGAGGCCTGTCTCCTCTTGAATCGGTAAAGCGTCTATATCAGCACGGAAACCAATTACCTTACCGGGATGTCCTCCTTTAAGCACAGCCATAACGCTCGTCGCTGTTGGCCTAGTCACTTCTAAATTAGGAAAAGTAAGTAATGTTTCATATAAGAATGCAGATGTCTCATGTTCTTGAAAAGATAGCTCTGGATGCTGATGTAAATATCTTCTCCATCTGATAATCTCCTCTACCTGTTCGTTAGACAATTCAATTTGAGTTTGTTTGGTTAGCATAAGCTCTCTCCTCTGAATAATTATTTGATATTTCAGATAATTTATTTGCTAACCATCATAGCACTTGGATTGTTTTTAATAAACCCTAATATGAATCTCTATACTAACTATCTGCTACAAATGCAGTATCTTGGCACCCTATAAAATCTCTTTATGAAAGATTTGATGACAAACTATGAGCCTCTTCTATCAGTATTAAGACCTCTCCCTAGTTCGCAGCCGTGTATGACATATTGCATAAGCTGCAAAAAGAAAAAAAAGAGAAGTCAAATGACTCCTCTCTAAAAAACAAGCTCCTCTGCAATACCCAAAAATAGATTAACTCCATCTTCCATGCCTGCTTCATCTATCCGGAAATGCGGATGATGATGGGGCGCTGGAGTTGGATTGTCTGCTTCTTTGGCTCCGACAAATACAAAGCAGCCTGGAACAGCGTTGGTGAAAGATGAAAAGTCTTCGCCGCCCATAATTGCACTGCCTCGAAGTACTGCATCTTCACCAAGTCGTCGCTGAATAGCGCGTTCCGCAACAGCTGTGGCTGTTTCCTCGTTGAAAACAGAATCATATCCATAGATAACTTTAAAATCATAACTGGCACCATTGGCTTCCGTTATCCCTTTTACCATTCGTTCAATTACTTGAATTGCATTGTTCCGTACATCCTGTTTCAAGGATCGCATGGAAGCTCCTATTTGTACTTCATTTGGAATAACATTTACTGCCTCTCCCGCTTGTAATGTAGTGATGGAGACGACTAGTTCTTCATTCGGACTAGTCATGCGAGAAACAACCGACTGCATGTTACTTATAATTTGCGCACCTATGACAATCGGATCGACAGTTTTATCAGGCTGCGAGGAATGGCCCCCTTTTCCTTTCACAGTCACATGGAACTGATCGGAATTAGACGTAGCAGGTCCGTAAATAACACCCACTTTTCCGCTAGGCAGCTGTGATGCAACGTGCAGACCATATACCATATCAACTCCATCTGTAACTTTCAAATCAGAGAAGGTTGCTTGCTGGTTTTTATCCAAAGAAAAACCGATTTCAGATAACATTGGAAATGCGATGTAATTGCCTCCAGAGCCGACAGGGTTTATATTAAAACCATTTTCAGGCGTAATGCGATTCTCGCCATCAAGGAATATATGGAAGATGCCTGAGTTCCCCCAAAGCGATATGTCATGTGCTGCATACTTGTTCGTATGGTCAATCAAATCCCTTGGAATAACCAATTCAGTTAGCGGCTTGTCAGGGTTATCATTCGGTTCATAGCCAGCGCGATAAATTGCCAGCTTGGCATTTCCTTTATTTTTCTTTACATCGCTAATATCCAGCTCGAATTCTACATAGCTTTTGTTTTTCTCATTTTCGACATTGTAAATGTTTTTTGTTCTTATCCATTAAACGAGGGTCATTGGCGCCGAGAATAAAACTGGCTTTGCTGGTTTTGGTCTTCTTTTCAAGCTGCAGTTTGTAGTGTACTTTGTATACACTAAGATAGTGAGATTGAAGGACCAAATCCTCGGTTTCGGTACCAATCCATTTTGCACCGTCCCAAGCAGAGATATCTGTATTCATCAACCCAGTTTCGAACCAGCTTGAAGCAGTTGATTTCTTACCAGATTCATTCCACACAGATACATTCCACTCATAGCGAGTAGCAGGTTCGAGTTTATCTCCACTATAGACAATAGCAACAGACTCATCCGAATACTGTTTCTTTGTGTTCCAAATCGTTTTGCCGTCTGTTTTTTTCACAACTAGCTGATAAGCTTTTTGCTGTGCTCCCTTATGGTCCGCTTCCATTTTCCA
>Ga0181474_100007_pt1 | contig 19902 bp, 16 predicted proteins | sample In3P11_FD_119092 | JGI IMG/M metagenome (GOLD analysis project Ga0181474, IMG submission 119092) | Clean room microbial communities from NASA Spacecraft Assembly Facility at Jet Propulsion Laboratory, Pasadena, California, USA -... ... | reverse complement strand
TCGGCGGCAGTAAGCTCGATTATCGTTACAAATTATCAATCGTTCAGGCTCTTTCACTCTATGTGTGATCGTTCTCCAATCATCCACAGCTCGTCCAACTCTTACAAAGGCTGTCGCGATGTCAATCAGGTGGCCCGTCCAAGCGTCGTAATCCTATCTCAAAGTCAAGTTCAGCCTCGCCGGACCCAGCAACCGAGGTCGCCTGCACCAACGTTGGGAAAGTGCGGCTCGCCAACCTTACGCAGTCACTCTTGCATAGCCGCAAGGCGAAACAGGATCAAGGGAAGAGGGAGACGGCGCGCATTCTCACTCTTACATGTGTGGTTGGGCTGTTGTTTTCGCTGGCTGGCGCCCGAGGATCATTGGACTCGCTTCTGATCTGAGCGCTCGGTTTCCCAGCCTCCCCATGCGAACTCTTGTTCTCAAACTCTTGTAGTCTACACGGAGAACAGAAGTTCTGATCATCAGTCACCCCATGGACTGATGGAGTCATCGATTTCTGCATCGTTGCGTTGGCCGCACCCCACTATGCAGCGCGAAACAAACTGAAGCTGCGCGGACAGCTGGCAGGGCTTCTCCATCTAAAACTGACCGCCATCTCCATGGCCGCCGCAACCGCCAAGACGCGTTCCCGTATCCACACAGGATCGCCCGGCCTTCAGGCACGATTCGCGGGTTTGGCTTGGGCTCCATTTAAAACAACATCCGGTGAGGGATCAAGCTGCATGCATAAGTGCCTTTAGAGCCATGCAGCTGAGCGCGACAGGCGTAAAATCCATGTGGGGAGGCTCCATCTAACGTCGAGTGGATTTCAGCGTCGAGACCGAGTATGTGGATAACACAAAGTCGAGCTAGCAAAAAAATAGTTCTGGAGGTGTAATACCTATCAACTGTTTTTCCGATTCAAATATGACTTTTATCTGGAAGATCCATTTCAATCTTAGGCGGACATTGATCGTACTATAATCGCGACATATCGCGAAACATGACTCCATGAAGAACATATGTATGCGCCGAGTAATATCCAGTGCTTGCCCAGAATGGCAGATAAAGTGAAACCCACGCTCTCGAACACATAAACTATCGTACAGTATCCCAAGGACTCCCACATGGCAGGTGGGGTACCTCCACTGAACTCCGCCGCTGTATGCCAACAGCCAATGTACGATGCAAAGCATATCGCGAATGTAGAAGTCCATCTACTAAACAATGCGCCTGCAGGATGAGAAGCGAGGAAATGAAATGACTAGACAAGAAATAACAAGAAAGGAGTAGCCCATAGACGAGACAGATGATGTGTAGGGAAATCGTCAAAATCGTATGCTGAAATGGATGGCAAGGTCCTTTCGGACGGCCTAATAGCCACCAAACATCTCATCGAGCTCTTCAAGCTCGATGTTCTCAGGACTCCGCATGTCAGACCAGCTCCAGTCAATGTCGGCGATCTCGAGTTTTACCTCGTGAGGCTTGAACGCTGGTGGGGGCATTTCCAGGTGAAACGCCTGCGATTTCAGGGCGGGGCTGTCGACAGAGAAGTCGAAAGAGGAGCTGGCCATATGACCGAAAAGGGCAGCCGCAGCTTCGGAGTTGTTGCGGGCAGCAAGCTCTTCTGTCTCCTCAATTGACTGACAAATGTCGTCCATGTTAATGTCGGAGGCCTGCGCCGGTTCCTCGGAAACACTGGCAGAACGCTCTCGCTCAGCCTCTTGCCTTCTGCGCTCTTGCTGCAGCGACGATGCGGTCATGGTGAACTCGCGCTCCTCCTTCTCCAATGGAGGAGACTGAGCGCGGCGATTATGTGCGATGTTCACAATGGTAGGTGGATGGACCTGGCTCGAGAATAGATCTTGGCTGCCATTCTCATCATAGTCAGACAAGTCCAGCTCTGGCGAAGGCGACATGCGAGCTCTTGCGCGCGCATCCATGTCCTCTTCCTCGGAAGCGCCGGAAGACAAAGAGGGGGTGACGATGCGTGGTAAGATTGCGCCGCTTGTCGCATCGGCGGGAATCGGCTGGTGTGGTGTGGTGGTGAGAAAGTAGTAGACGCGCTTAGGATGGGTACCGACAAGCTTCTTGTCGAGGGGACATCTTGACAGGGCGGTCCATGTGCGCTTGAGGTAGGTGGCCAGTCGCGAGGAGATGATGGCGGCAGGGTTCGCAGAACTATCGCAAGTCAGCTTGGCATGTTCGACGGTGGTGATGGTTTAGTCTGGCACATACCTCTCGACGATAGGGATGGTAGGCGACAGCACGATGGCAAGCTCCTTCAGCAGATGGGGCCGGTTACCTGTCTTTTCGAGCTGCTGGATGACGCCGACGACGATCTCGTCATCGATGCCCTGTGTGTCGACCTTGGCTGAGCCGGGCTCGCGGCCTGGCGAGGGTGGCGGTGTGTGTGCTACGCGGCCTGAGCTTTTCGGGCGCTGCTCATCGAAGGCGCGCAGTGGCAGCGTGTTTGCCGGTGATGTGAGCGACGATGCGCTGGACCCGGAGTGCGAGCGTTTCTGCTTCTTCGCGGGTTGCTGCATGTCGATGGTCGAAGGCGGTGAGCGCGCAGGCCGCGGCGCGCCTGGTATGGCAATGCCTAGCGAGGGCAGCGAGAGGGATTTCCGGCGAGTGTTGTAGCCCATGTTGTGTGTGTCGCGGCGATGCAGCGTCGCAGCGGTCGCGTAAGAAGAGGGAGTAGGATGTTTCAAAGAAACAGGTAAATTATTGCGGCTGGCAGAGGCCTTGCGCAAAAAAGCAGTGTTGCTATGCGGACGCCAGGGGGACGATCGGCTCGCGGAATGCACGACCAGCCTGCAGCCTGTACGCGAATGTGACTGGCTGGATATGCAAGGCAGTGTGCGACGCTCTGCCGGCGCTGCAGCTGGCGGCGACGAGTGTGCGTGAAGGGTGAAGGGGTGGAATTAGGGCTGGATAAGGTGGTGGGCGGCGATGCTGAGAAAGTGCAGTCCGGCGGCACTCTTCTGACGACACACGCCTCCTGACGGTGATTGCGTAACTGGCAAACGACCACTGGTTGCCTCAAGCACAAGCCAGCAACGGAGGTTCAGCGGTGCAAATGCGGCGAGACAGTCAAGTTCGCAACGGCACCACGAATGTCACGGTTTTGACGAGATGCAGGTGCAAGTGTGTTGAACAGATGAACGGTCCCTGAGAGAGTTCGAGGGGAGATGAGAGGGGAGGGGCGCGATGAAGGGAAAGGACCGGAGGGTAGTGGAGCGCTCGTGAAGAAAGTGCGACTAGGCTGCCTAGTAAGGCCGTGCGCCCACGTAGGGTGAATGTTTACGGTTGGACTCCAGGGATGTTGCTCTCGGTCAGCTAGACTGATGACAGCATCTTGGGGCCGTTGTTTCCCAAGGGGCTAGAGTGTGCGTCTGTTCTATCTAACGCTATCCACACCGTGGCTGCCATATGGCTGCGCGCAGGTCGCACCTGCAGATGTGAAGCCTCAAGAGCAGACTGGTCACTGAACGCATCTGTCGACGAACAAGGCCTCACCGCATCCCGCATCCCGCATCCAACATCTTACAGCACACAATACGCATGGAATGATAGGCTGGCTGGCCCGACAGCTAAGTCGTTGCAGGTCTCTTTGTTCACAGGCAGTATCACCGCGGAAAGCAGGTGGAGCGCAATGGTACGTACTCAGATCGTCCTCTGCCCACACCACCGTGAGCACATCCCTGCAGTTCTCCCGGGCGACGGCCTCTGTCCAGTGCCAGCGCAACCAAACAGTAGTCTACGTCGCAGAGCTCCCTCACTTTCACCCGACACTTCACATGTGCATCCTCATTCAACACTTGCCAATCCTTGCTGTCTGCAGCAGGGCAGACCGTCAACTGCTGGCTGTAAGCTGACCGCCTCGCATCCCCGTTGCGTTGCAGCAAGATGCGCAAACAGCCTTCACATGGGTTAAGATCTGATGCTCGTCGAGGCTTGCCTTGCAGGGGTGTCCTTGCAGCCAGTAGGCTTGCCGTTTCTCGCTGAAAAAAAAAAACTTTCTGGAAGCATGGCTCCGGCATGGCCTCGGCGCGAAGCCAAGTTCATTCGCCGAACCAAAAGCAATTGAACGATTTTGGCCGTTGGTGCGCGGAAAACTTCCAGCCCAGCCAATGTGGTCAATTGCTTTCCAAAACGAAGGACAGTGCGTGCGCTGCGTAACGCTGCCAGCCACAATACAGTTTCACAAACTCTCCACCCGCAGCGGCAGCTTCAAGATGCACGCGACCATGTCCCGTGATTGGCGTGGGACCTGCGCCTGAAATGCAGCCTGTCTGATTGGGTCTAGGTAGGTCCGGTCTACAGCACGCCTAGCCAGAGTTTGGCGCACAGCAACCCCACAGGTGACGAAAGGTGGGCAGACAATGAACGGAAGCGCTAACCTGGTTCCCCAGACGAAGGCGGACGATGAGAGGAATCGGGAAGCTGCATGCTGTGGCTCACCGCGATCACGGTGTTGCAGAAGAGCGGTGTTCGCTGCATCTACATATCGCATCCCAAGTTATCTGAGTCTGCTCGACGCACGTCGGCGCATGTACAGCGCTCGGCAACTCGAAGGATTACGAGTTGTGAGCTCATCGTCGCAGAATGTGCGTTATCAGTTTGGGTTGTTGCGCAAGCGTGCGATAGGTGCATCTCAAGCCTTTTGAGCTGTAACATCCCGCTTTTAGGTAGGATGATGTGATTATCCGTATTCGTCGCCGATGAGCTCGCTTAACCTGCTGCGTCCCCAATACCTGGGATATCTCTGATCAACCCCTCCATCTTGACGTCGACGGAGCGTAGACGAACACGCCGACCGACACCCCGGCAACGACTCTCGCGGGGCCAAAGCGCTCGGAGATGAACGACAACCTTGAAATGAAAACCTCGCAGGGTGGCGGACAAGACATTACTTATGTATCTGGAGGCTAGTTCTTGGGGATCAACCTGGGGCTATTCTTGGCTCGGGAGGGCTTCAAAGGTTGGCGTTCTGCAACTGCGTACCGTAATTCCGCCCCACGAGAGAGCGAGCTGGCGCGGTTGAGAACTCTATTCCCACAGCTGTGTCTGGGCGTCTACTGTGGGTACGTAGGTGGGATGGGACTTGCTTGTCGACTTGCGGTTCATTCTAGGCCTCCCCACATCCTTGACACAGAGGGTGCAGTTGCAGTGAGACAACAAGGCAAGGCCGACATCTCATCGCCACAACGACCACCACGAATTCTGTGCCACCAGTGGTTCGGCCTGCGGCACAAGCGGCTGCTCCGCTGCACTATCGGCTGGCTTCTGCCGCAGTCCCTTCCGGGGCTTCAGCTCCAACCACCACGTCGTGCCGAAGTTGTACCTCTTGATGTTTACGACTTCCAGTCCACTGTCCTCAACGATCTTCCCAATGTCCTTGTTCCACCAACATCCATGTTCGTCGGCATGGGCCGGTGCAGTCTTATCGAGCAGGCTATTGAGCCAGTCGTAATGCGACTTGCCGTGCTCCAGGAGCAAGATCTGCCCGCCCTCGTTTGTGCATGCCTCTATATTCTGCAAGAGCTTGACGGGTTCTGGCGTCGAACAGAGACCCATGGTTTCAATAACCGTGTCGTAGCCGGCTTGGGCATCAAATGGCGGTGTGATGGGCTCCAGAGCGGACTGCCGCTTGAAGAAGACCCGGCTGAAGTACTCTTTGTGGGTGTCGTTCCACTTCCGCCTTGCAACATCCAGCATAGGCGCGCTTGAGTCGAGCAACGTCACTGTTGCACATTGCTTTGTGTTGTAGTACGGTATATTCCTGCCCGTCCCCACGGCAACCTCTAGCACATGCCCTCTTGCCAGCTTGGTGAGCTTCTTGCGCTTCGATGTGAGCAGCAGAAGTGATTCTGATGTGTCGACCTTCTCGTCGTAGCCCTCGGCCTCCTTGTCAAAACGATCCGTGAGGTCTGCGGGCAAGTCCTTGAAGTCGCCTTCGCGCGTCAACGAGACGTATAGCATCACGCCATACATGCCAAAAACGAATCCAACCGCGCAAACGCCATACATGGGCCATTGTCTCCATCTCCGTAGCTTCGCCTGGTGTGCCTCAGATGCCAATTGCTCGTCCGAGAGTCGTTGCAAGTCTCGTAGCTTTGGCCGCGCTGCCCAGACCTTTCGAAGCGCCTGTTCTGGTGTCTGATTGGGGTCTGGCTTCGAGAGGTCGTAAAAAGTCTGTGGCGGCGCTCTCCTGTTGAGCGGAACGGCGCGCCTGACGGGTATGGCCTTCGCAGTAGGCAGCACCCGTGGCGGCTTCGGGATCTTCGCCATGGAAACGTGTGGGGTGTTGGAGATCAGGAGGGTGGCTTCACAGGCAGGCAACGTGAGAAATCGAAGCTGTCCAGATTCTCGGGTCGACCCTGAAAGCTCCGAGCTCCACGTTCCGCCCCGCCACGAGGCTGAGAGCCATCAACCGCGACGAACCGGGGACGACATCGGACCTCAGTCGGAGTTAGCCCACTCTTCTTGAAATTTACCCCCAGCTATGTATTTGCGTTACCTGAACTGATCTTGTGCTCCTCCTCGTTCTCTGCTGCTTGTGTATGTTTTGAGTGTATCTTTGCGCAATGTCTGCTGCCACGTCTTCGTCCCCTACACCCAGTGTGCCCAAGTCGATCATCATTGTCGGCAGTGGTGCCTTCGGTCTTTCCACAGCATGGGCGCTGTGCAGGAACCCCGAGTTCACTTACACCTCAATTACCGTTGTAGACCGTCAGACATTCCCAACTCCTGATGGCTCTAGCGTACGTCCAATCTGAGCAACTGCCCATTGCACACGCCCCCATGGCGCAAGCAGTCCCAATTAGGAAGCAACGCTGATCGACCTCCAGATCGACACTTCTCGCATCATCCGTCCCGACTATGCCTCCGCACCCTACAACCGTCTTGCGAACATTGCGCAGGACCGCTGGCGCACCGACTTTGCCACCGAGGAGTACCACGAGACGGGTCTTTGCTTGACAGCTTGGGGCAAGGAGCAGAAATATGTCCAAACAGCACTCGAAAACGTGTGTAGGATCGGAACAGACAGAGTCGAAGTTACAGATTGTCCTGAGGCAATTTGCAGAGCAGCAGGTCTGGAAGGAAATGACGCATGGGGCAATGGTAGCACTGGATACGTGAACTGGAGCTCTGGCTGGGCCAACGCCGAGGGAGCCATGATCTGGCTGCGAGAGAAGGTCGAGAAGATGAACCGCGTCAACTTCGTCGTGAATCGTGTCAAAAAGCTTCTCATCGACCACAAGACAAACAAAGTATCTGGCGTCCGCCTCACTGATGGCTCCGAACTCACGGCAGACTTGACAATCCTGGCCGCCGGCGCCTGGACAGCCTCCCTGATCGACTTGCGTGGCATCTGCAAAGCAACCGGCCAGGTCATCTGCTACATGCCCATCACCGATGCGGAGCAGGAACGGCTGGGCAAAAATCCCACAATCCTCAACCTCTCCCACGGCCTCTTCATCATCCCACCCTCCAAGAAGCTCCTCAAGGTCGCCCGCCACGGCCACGGCTACGTCAACCCTACCACCATCCCGCATCCCGAATCAGACGATCCTAATGAGACAATCACAACCTCGCTTCCCTGGACGGCAGTCGACGACCCAGACCAAGCAGTCCCCGAGGAAGGCCAGCGCGATCTGCGCAACTTCCTGAGTGCCGTCCACCCCTCCATCTCCGTCCCCTCGCGCCCCTTCACCAAGAGCAAGATCTGCTGGTACACCGACACCCGCGACGGTGACTTCCTCATCGACTACCACCCCAAGTATTCCGGTCTGTTCGTTGCGACCGGAGGAAGTGGGCATGGTTTCAAGTTCCTGCCGGTCATCGGTGACAGCATTCTGGAGTGCGTGCTCGGCCGCACGCCCAAGGACTTTATCGGCAAGTGGCAGTGGCCCGCGGAGAGGTTGCCAGAGGAGCAGTGGCCTGGTGATGGGTCGAGGGGCGGGCCTGTGGGGCTGGTGTTGGCCGAGGAGATGGCGAAGAGTAAGGCTAAGCTGTGAGGTGCTAGCTGGAGGCCCATGACGGCGGGTGTGACAGTCATTGAAGGGGGTTCGTTGCACCCTTGAGCGATCACAGTGCAGCGTACCATATATATATTTACTTTCAGAAATTTGAAATGTTGGTCTACGGTCTCGATTTGAGAATACCGTTATTTTACAACAAGAGCATCTAAGCGCTGACATAACGTACGCTGATGCTGATTTTTGGGAAAAGAAAGAAAAAATGTCTTATTGAGACATTACCGAATGAAACCAAACAGCCTCCTGAGCCTGTAAAGGAGACACTCGTTGCTATGCATCGCTTGTAAACCAGATAAATGTCCTTAAGTTACCTCACTCCCTCTTATATTGGAAGCGATCGGCGGGGGGGCTCTGTGACCTGTAAGGGTTGGTTGAGCCGCTGGGACCAGGTGCGCCATATGGCGACCTGCCCTCCTCTTCCTGCTCACGCTCGCGCTCTTCCGCCGTCATTGGCACGCGGGGCTGGCTGTTGGACCCTGGTGGTGGTACCATCGTCTGGAAATGAAACTCCTCAACCTGACCCGTTGAGATTGATGCGGGCGACCCGGGCGCTGCGCTGCGCTGCACGGATTGTGTTGGGTGGAGAGGCTGTGGGGGTGGGGCGTAGTTTGAATGAGACGGGTTTACCGAAAGAGGAAGCGGCGGTGGCCGGTTGAAGTCAGTTGATGCGCGTGTGGCATACGGCGAGAGAGTTGCGCCGCCCTTGCGTTTTCCAGCGGTACTAGCCTTGTGTAGCAGGCCCCTGACCTCATCCAAATCGGGTCGAGCATCTATACTGGGCCGTCCGAGGGTGCTAACGTCGTCGCGAGCGTTCCATGCGTCGTCACGAACGGGATCGGCTCCCGGCTTGCGATTAGTCAAAGAGCTAATGGCGAACTCCTCGCTCTGTACGCCAACCCCAAGATAGTCGTTGCTTGTAGACTTGCCCTTGTCGGCGGGGTCTTCAGGCTTATTGAGAGGTACCATTCGGTTGTTGTCGGCATTCATTTTGTACGCCTGGTAAGCCTCGCGTGCCTCAGCTGGCGGAACACTGACAGACCATGACGGCTTGTCTGCAGAGCCCAAGGCAGCATCTGATCCTCCTGGACCGTTGATGGGAACCTTGCGCAGAGCAACGACCAATGCGCACATGAACTTCGATCGTCGAGATGCACGCAGAGACTCGTTTGACCAGTTGCCCTTGAAACGAATCTCGACTCGTAGCTCAAGCTTGTTCATTTCAGCAATGCTGATAACTTCAATATCAGTGTCAGGGAAGAAATCGCGGCTGTTCGCAGGATCGCGTAGAAATGACTGGATCTCAAGCTTGAGAAGGTTGATGTCCTCGAAAGAAGTACCAAAGTCGCAGAAGACAGAGACTTGCTCGCGCATGGCCTTGCTACGTGTGACGTTCTCCACCCATAGAGAGTTCAGTACAATATTGGGAATTTGGACAGTCTTGCCGTTGGCGACACGCTTGAAGACCGTGTACAGTAGCGCGATGTGCTCAACGGTGAGCTGTTCTGATGTAATATCAACACGGTCGCTAATGTCGAAAGGATGCTTAACGAAGAGGAAGATGCAAGAACCGAGAATCTCCTGGGCGGTTGTCGCAAAGACGAAAGACAAAGACAGCAGAGCAGTGGCTGATGTGGTCAGAGTGCCTTTGAATTCGGGGCTGAGGAACGCGACGAAAACGAAGATGCAGACGATGAAGACGATGGTGAACAACAGACCATCAAGGGCGTTGATAGCAGCATCGACGTCGTGCATGCTCGAGTTGATGGCCTTGCGCTGTCTACCGATTTCAGTCACAGTAAGGATCATCTCATCCAGACTAATATCGCCATTACCATCGCGGTCGAGCGATGCGAAGCATTCTTCTGCTTCGTCTGTGCGCCCAGGGCCCATGACTTCAACCAGGTCTTCTTGGTAGAGTTCGTTCTTGCCTTCAACGACAAACGACATCCAGATGCGCCTGGCCAACGCTTCGGCAGAGCGGTTCCTCTCCAGAGCGGTGAGAACAATAGAATGGGCAGAGTTGACGTCAAAGACCTTTTTGCCAGTGATCTCAGATGCAATGGTTCCGAAGACCGAGGTGACCTTATCACCAATACGACCGACATCGCGACCAACTTCCTGAACGAGACGCATGGGGGTGCGGGTGCCGGAGCGACCCTTCTTAGTTGTTCCTTTCTTGCTGCCTGGAAGAATGTCAAGAAGCGTTTCCTGGATGGTGTAATCCTCCTCCGCAAATTCGTTGCAGTAGGCGGGAAACAGCGCTCGAGATGCATCGTAGAGAATGCCCAGAAGATAGACGCTGCGTTTCGATTCCTGGATCTTTTCTTCAAACTGCTTGCGATGGTAGCTGATACTGATCAACTGGATTAAGACGCGTTCGGCAAGGATGATGACTGTGCAGACCAACAAGGCGAGCAACACAGACTGCATCTTTCCGTACCATCCTGGATAAGGTAGACGTTTAGAGGGATCCTCGGGATTGTGAATGGGTCTGACAAGCTGATCGAAAATTAGCGGCTTCATTGGCACACTTCGAGTCCACTTACTCCTGGAAACGTCGCTTGGTTCACAATCATCCACAGCACAAAAGACAGCGGCTTCTCTATAGCACGCAGTAGCAGAGCATATTTCTTTACACCAGGGCTGACCACGCCAATGAGGAATTCGAAGACTTTGGGAAGAAAGTGGGCCACAATCTTCATGACCCAGAAGCTGAGCCAGACTAGACCGATTGTCAGTGTTGAAATGGAACCAGGGGAAATCGTACGTACTAATTTCAATCCAGATCCAGAACCGATCCTGCTCTGTGCCACTGATATCTCCGGAAATGACGTGGGTTTGCGAAAGAATGATGGGGATGGCCAGGAGGAGGGCGACCGGCGCGACGTAAATCATGTAACGCGTAACGATGCTGAAGTCAAGAATTTTGGTGTAGAGCCGGCCCATCTTGTTGAGAGCTGTCTTCTCCTGTCCAGCAACCTCGCGAGGTGGCAGTGGAGCGCCAGTTCTCGAGTCGATCTTCACCAGCTGCCTGCGCCCTCTTCCAGAGAACATGCCGGTCTTCTCAGACTGCTTTTCGTCCGATGTTGGTGACATGGTGTGGCTAACCACCGTCTGTAGTGGGATGTCGCTGCCTTGGTTTGCCATTTTGTCGTCGTCTCTAATGCCGTTGAGTGGCTGGAACCCGTGGTTGGAAAGACGGAACGACCTCTGCGAAGGTGATCGCTGGTTGTAGCCAGTCATAGATGGGATCTATAGATGGTCGAAGCAGGCGTTGCCTCTCACTGTGCAAAGCGAGTGTAGAACACGTAATTGAAGAATGGCAAGGGAGAGTGTCGCAGGAATGTGCGTCAAGAGTGCAAACGAGCTATGACGACGATGGCGGTCGATGCGAAGGCCGGCCGACGGATCTCAGTGCACTCAAAAAGAGACAAGGAAATAAGAAAAGAGAGTGTCCGGCTCGCGAGACGCTCGATATATACAATTGCGCAAAGAGTGCACGCAGGAGCGAAAGAGTAACGCAGAGACTTTATTCAGGAGGACGAATGCTGTCAAAAGCACCGCGTCGTTGGACCCCAGACCCTAGCTTGTGGCTTGTCCTTGCCCTCCCCTGCAGGAAGGACAGGATCTTAAAACGCGCTTATTGCCGTGCAGGCGAATCATGGTGACCCTTGTCGACCTCGCCAAACTGAAAGGGGAACGCCTACGTTGCTGATCGCAGAGCCGTCCGGTTGCACATTCAACAGCCGGGCTGCGCGTGGAGCTTGAGTAATTATGAAAGAAACCGTCGCTCCACTGACAGCCCGCCGACCAAGAAAACTTTGTACGGTGCTTCAGACAAGAGACAGGGTCCGCCAGAACGCGACATCATAGCAATTGTAAGGCATCCCTGAGCTGATCTGATCTGGACTCAATCTGCGAATTGCACCTATCGATAAGCTTTCGCTATGAGCAGGATGCGCTGTTGGGAATCCCCTCGGGTCTGTGGGGATTCGATGTGTCCCCTGCTCCACAATGATGAGCGTGCTGCGATGCGGGACCCGACGTCCTGGCATCACGAGCATCCATCCGCCTGTTGACGTGTTGCAAACCCAACATCTCTGATCGATCGCACGAACAACCAAGCGCCCCGCAGATGATGCTCTGAAACCTCAAACAAGCCCTCGATGTTGAGGCAGCGAACAGACCACAGAGCCCGTCTGGTGGCACGCGACTCGCCGCCACGAAATTGCCACAGATCGAGCCACCAAGCACACAGTGCTGAACATTCTAGCATCGTCGGCCACGTCCTCGGCTTCAGCATCTGCGCTTCGGTCGCTGTTGGCTGGGGCGTTCAGGTTTCGGTGGCGCCGCGTATGCTCCCGAGCGCTCGCGCGGCAGAAGAAGTGTGGCGTTGGCCCAAAGGGGCAAGGGCGGGACTTCCTTTGTACTATTTCAGGTGGCCATAACCGTACATTCAGCGGTTTTTATCGTTACGATGGCCACTCCAATGACGACACCGAAGCTATAGATAGGCTGTACAAGAAGATCGTGAGAGCGTGTTGGTCACCACGTCATTTCCTCTTCGAGCACAGTTTGGCCGGTGGAATAGCCAAATTCTCTTCTTGGTACGTTCTCCACCGCTTCTCCACATGTTCCCACTTCGACCGCATTAGATCTCGGAAGAAGACAGTGTGAACGTCACGGCATGCGCAACCAAAACGATATTGCCTCTACCATTCAATGTCTTTCCAAGTGATGAAAGGACTCATTGATGGACGAGATGAAGTCAATCGATACCGTAAAATCAAAATCGCAACAGAGCCTCAAAGTGCAATGGAGCAGGAACCTGGGCAAACGAGATCTTCAAGTTCCCACCACGACTCATTGCTTGGGTTGCCTGACAGCTGGACATGAGGATCTACCCGCACTACATTGTGCAAGGGATGTACTCGGTGAACAAGAATTTGTGCGATGGAAGAATATGGTGAACCCCGAATCATCTGACCATGTTGGCAGGTTGTACTGCCTGGTGACCAGTTGCATACAGTGCCACGCAAGTCACGAAGCACGGCTTCTAATTGCATCTCATTGTTTAAGCACGTCAACACCCAAACCAGTCGGCTAGACCCAGATTCTTTTCTTAGTCTGTCGGCCACCGTAGCTCTTCCCAGCTTCTGCTCTCTCATTCTTTACGTTCACTGACCTCGTATGCCATAAGATAGACCGATTGCCTTCTTCATTTGCATGCTGACGTGTGCTCCAACCTCTTGCTATCCTTTTCATTTGTGACCCTGAGCAACAGAGTATCGTAGCAAAAGTCATGGAACCCCCCTCCCCCCAGTTGCCGGCCACAAAAATTCCTCGTGGGGAAAGGGTACCCCAACAGTTCAGCAGCCAATTGTCAAACAACCCAGTAAGTCATACACTCCTAGCATTCGACTTCACGTCATGCTCTTCTCAAACCTCATTAGAAATGGCCTGCTTCAGGATCTCATCAATGTTCACATTTCCATCCCTATCCCCATCTCCACAGCCAAGATGACACATAACATTGCGTTCTTGTCCGCGTGGCGTCGGATACAACTTCTTCAGTTCGGGGAGCAGTGGATCCAGTTTTGCATCAACAAGCGCGCGTGTCTCGCAGCAGTGGAACAAGCCCCTGCCCGAGCGAGGATACTTCGTGTTTGACATGAAGACGCGCAAGAAACTACCTGCGCAATAATTAGTATTGTGATCATGACAGTGTACAATGGGGGTTTTCAGACGTTCAGTGTACGCGACTATCTCCAAAGGCGCGTTGCAGTAATGGTTGTTCTTTGATTTATCTTTGACGAAAAAGCAGTTCCAGGGCAGAGTGAGAGCGGCTTCGAACGCGCCTGCGACTGCACCGAGGACGAGTCTGAACTCCTGATTGGTAGTGTAATTCGCCTCGACAATAAGAGAGTTTTCATTTGCTGTGTCGCAATCAGCACGCACTCACTCTGCCATTATTGTCCCATATTTCGCAACGGTGGCATAACAGGGCATCACCAAAAAACATAAATATCAAGATCTTACGGTATACAGCCATGCCATCTCCTGGTTTAGGCCATTTAGAAGGAAACTTATGTTTAGGGGAGCTATTGTCGCACTTTGGCTCTTTGTCTTTGTCTTTGTCCGCATCTGCGCACATGGCCAAGAGAGCCTGATAGATCGCCCCGTACAGTTCGCTTCCGGTAAAGTTGCCCACTTGGTTGAAGTATCTCGGCAAGTCACTGGCATGCGCTAAATTGGAGAGCATGTAGACTTCGATTGTCGCAGTACCAGCCCATTCTTGCGGCAAGTGTATAACGTCGCCATCTTCGCCGGCGAACGCGGCTTTGATGTTGTCGAAGGTAAGTTCTGTGTCGATGAAAAGAGTGGCTAGGAAGTTCAGTACGAGTAGAAGTGAAGGAATGATAACGCACTGTTGGCACTCTGTTCTCCCATCACGGCCGCAGAGAGCCTGAACAAGAGAACCGCAATGACCGCGAGCAAGAGAGGTGGTCGATGTAGTAGCAGCATGACGATGGTTGTGTGACTTGCGAAATAGGGTTGAGGTTGTGAAGGTAAGGACGGGCAGGTGAGCAGAATTTGTTGTGCCGCGCGCACGAGTGCAAGTGAAGGGAGTCAATACGTGCCGCACTTACAGTGAAAGTGAAATTGAAAGTAGCTGCTATCGTTGAAGGTTCCCACGGAGGGGATCTAGTGGTCAGCATTAGTACAACTTACCTGTATTGACTTCTGAGACAGATAGCAGATCAGTCTCTTGATACTAGTTTATTATGAGAGTAGAATATTGCGATACAGGAAAATAGGCAACATGACAGTAATGTTGTAAAGAGTCATAGTGACGTTTTGCGAATCTACGTGGTACCTGAGTGGCTGCGAAGGTCTTGTTTAGGGTCTGGCGTGAGAGAATACTCTTCACAACGTTATGGTGCTTGCTGTTATGCCGACTATCTTTCTTTTGTTACTATCTTCTTACACTATCATCACAAAGGCCAGTCTGAAGATATGTTATGTATCTCAACATGTCAAGGCGAGTAGACAGATACTCAATCTTGAAATTTGATCATTTTTTTCGGATTTTTTTGTAAGGGGGAGGGGCAATGACTTTGCTGAACATAAATTTCCTCAGGTACCGTGTTCTGGCTTGAGTGGACCTGACACAAGGCGCCAGGTGTCGCAGAAGAGCTCTGAGCAGCGTGATATAGATGCTGGTCGTTGCGAATCCAATCAACGAGTGGAGCATACAACAGTTCTGACAAGGCATTAATAGTGTCAAGAGAGTTGAGGTGACAGGAGCAACAATCTGCTTCGGTTCCCAGACAGTATCTCTTCCCAGAGCTCGAATCACAGCCCATTTACCCAAGATTCCTGCGCGTCTCGTCGATGCCATCTCGGTTGCATACATGATGTCTCGCTTATGGCTCAGTCCCTACTGGTCTTCAGTGGGTTTGTTTTTGAAGTCTGTATATCGTCTTGCATTAGGTCACCAATGAGCACCAGCGATTGTCCATCTCGGATCTCTTCGACATCAGTATAGATTTGTAACGGATCAGAGTCTAAAGCCACCATTAAAGGATGAAGGAACCAAGGGAGCTAATCAAAAAAAAAGGCGCGGAATGACAGGCTTCTGTGAGAATATGTTAACTGGACAACTGGGTTGACCTCAAGATTTGATGTAGCTCACCGTCCAGATTCTTAAAAAAAGTATTGATGATTCAACGGCAGCAGCCCCTACGCAGCGAGTCAGAATTTTTTGCTTTATTTTACTTTACCTTCACACAGATATCCATCTGTATTCGGTAACAGTGCATCAGAGCAGCTGCCCCAGTTTCTGCCATATACTCGCAGCGAGCACGCCTTAAGCTTCCTGGTTTCGTATCTGGGTAACAAGAGACTTCGATAATCTCGGCGGCCTTGAAGTATGATACAATAAACAGAAACTTGCACTAATGAACATGTTGTACATCGGAGATGTTGATATGGCCTAGCTTCAGGTAACATTCTACCTCCAGGCGTGGCTTTCGTGTATAGCACGAGGTATTATCCACTCGACGTAGCTGTGTACCTATATCGTTCTGGACCTCACAACGATAAGAAGTTTAAACTTCAAACCCCAGAGGAACGTAAGCTAAGAAAAATCCTTCCCTCAAGAGGTTGAGCTTCGGCACTCTGCCACCACTCCTTACTAGTATTCACAAACGACCGCGTTTCAGGTTCTCATCAGCACTTACCCGAATGTCTGTCCAGACAGCTCACCACACCAAGCTCCGTCCTTGCATGCACAAGGCGCACCACCACTCACCAGCGTCGGAGTTGTAAAGAAGAACTACGCGACGAAACGTTCTCCCCCCAGCCCTCCTCTAGCTTAAACCAGCCTAGACCCACCCGCGGAAGCCCTCCCATCCCGAAACAACACAACATTTCACACCGCTGCACTGCCGCCACTCCACCACGATGCATATGTACATGGAAATGCAGCCATCGCGCAACCAACCCGTCACAACATTGGTTGCCAGCCGCTGTGCAAGGCTGGGGGCGTGACCGCTACATGTAAGCGTGTGGGTTTTGACGGCGGCTATTCAGACATCCCCGGGCCCTAATTAATCGGGGCCGTGAGACGACATGGCAATCCCTTCTGCCATTTAGATATATTAAGGCGTTCATCTTAGTTGCATTACAACCCCATATTCCCCGTGTCCACTTCGAACTCCACTCATTTATTTAACAGTCGAGACACTTCGCATCAAGACGTCCCCAGCTTAAAGACAATACATACTTTTGTTGATCAACTTGCCCGTCACGATACACTCATCCATCATGGCCAAGACCGATGCATTCCGCGTCTGCATCGCCATCTTGCTCATGATCCAGCTCACCTGCTGGGCATTCACACTCCTCGATCTGCTCAGCCCCGGGCGACCCATCGTGCTGCTGCGCACCTCGATGGACATCGTCTCACAGCTGTTCGCCAAGCAACAGCCCACCGCTGTGCTGCTCTACAAGGACTTTCGGAGCAGGATGTTCTGAGCCTCCCCTTACGCTGTGGAGAGAGAACGACAAATCCGCACTTCCTCGCTGGTCTCGCTCATTTTGCAGCCTTCACACGTGAGACTTGCAATCCGCGACGATCGAAATATACACATCAATGAGCTGTCTCAAGACATGCTCGAGTGGTTCCTGGCGAACCACTTTCCAACAATGATGAGATCCTGACCATCAGAGGCGTATTGCAACGACCTGCAGAGATCCAGCCGGTCGATAGATCGACGCTGTGTGGCCAAAGGGATGCCACAAACGACGACCAGGCGTCCGCCGCCGGGCTCCCACCTCCACGCAACCAAAAGGTATGCGGGAGACACAGCAAAGGAGTAGTTATCGATCACTCAGTCGGAAGACTGGGACTGCACTCCATCCAACAACTGGCCGGGGGTTTCCATACAACCAAGGCAATATGCGAAGCCTTTGACGGGAAGACGCCTGGCTGGGCAGTACCCAACAGGATGGCCCAGAAGCGGGCCAGGAGACTCAGCGCATGAGCATCTGCAGGGAGCAAATCTGAACCCCCAATGATGAGTTGGAGTTTAGATGCTTGGAGAGGCTCGGGTATTATGGAGCCAACAAATAGCCACTGGGCTTCTGAAAGATGTATACATTGCTAATGAAGCAATGCGAACCAGTAGACAACGCAATATAATAGCCATTGTTCAAAATTTCACGAGTTCTTGCCATAGCACGCCACTGCCATGCCTGTCGTGGCTTTAGATGCTAAAACAGTAATGCAAGTTGCTTATGTCGATTGCTGTCGACTTTCAACATGATAGGATTGGACACTACCAAAGTGTGTCTCATATATGGTACGGGTGTTTATCTACACTTAACATTGAGCACGTTCTCTCAAATGCTAGCTCCTTATCAGTATCAGCCAAGGCACGCAGATGCGCAGGCCAGGTTGATATTATACGCCCATTCGAAGTTCCCCAGATAACAGGAAATACGTGATGAAGATGAGAAATGCTGCATCAAACACAAGCATGACAAGCATGACAAACCCAGTACTAAGCAAGAGAATAAGGCCATCGATAAGTACCCTATTTACTTCCCTGCATTCCCGTTAACGCCGATTCCAAATGCAGTCTGACCAGATAATAGTGTTCGGGGACAAAGGACCGTTTACTGAGTGGCCTGGTGATTTAGACGATGATTGTTTATGACTCCGACCTCGCCGATATGTTTTTGGTCGTACGAGTGGGTCTCAGCCACAGGCTGAACAGGCTCGATTTCGTCATCAACATCAGTCTTCGAAGCGCTGGAATACTCGGACGCTTTGAGTGTTACTGTGCTCTCGGCTAAAGGCTCCGAACGCTCCAAAGGTTCTGCAGGTTGAGCTTCTGGATTTGGAGATGACCCTGCGCCGTCAAAGGCGGACGAGCCCTGTACAGAGGTAGGCTTGGCCTCACCAACATCCTCAATGTGCTGAGCAGCGTTGTCGACCTTGTCGTCCTCGTGGCTCAAAGTTTCCTGGAGAGCATTGAAGTTGAACATAGGCTCAGTACTGGACAAAGCCCCAGGTGGTGTTTCGTCACGACTCAGGTTAAGACCCGATGCGCTGGGACTTGGCTCGTAAGACGAACCGGGAGCAGGTCGGATCTCGTCGCGCGCTGCATCTTGTACAGATTCCGAGTACGAGGAAGCAGACGAAGAGTCATTTGAGAGGTTTCGCAAGACGGATCGGTGTGAGGGCGTTTCGCCCTGCAAAGCATCAGATGGCGCCAGGTTACTTGAGCTGCCTCCTTGAATCTGTGCACGACTGTCCTCTAGATGCCTCTGTGCATCCTCTTTCAATGACTCGCCTGACGAAGGCGCATTCATGGTAGATGTTGGCTCGCCCGTAGGATTTGACCCGGCCGACCCACCTGATCTATCCACTTCTTTGCCCTTACCTGCTGCGGAGGAAGTGCTTGTGGTATCGGTGAGACCCTCAACAGAGACAGGATGGAAGCCACTCCCAATGTTACGTTGGGCCTTTGCAACCTTTTTGTTTTCTTTGGCCTTCTTCTTCCCCTCCTTCTTGGCTTCTCTGGCAGCTTCTTTCTCATCTTTTCTTTTGCGCTCTTCTTCTGCTGCCAGACTAAGGCGAATAGCTTCCATCATCATCAGCTCTTCGAGATCCTCAAACCTGCTACCTCCTCCACGTCTCGAGCTGTGTCTCCCAGGGAACACATCCCCTGAACTCTCTCCGCGACCTGACGAGCCTTCGCCTTCTCTTCGGGGAGTACCCTGTCCACTGCTAGCACCGCTGTCGGTGCCAAACATGGTTCGTCTACGTCTACCAATACCGAAACCACGACCTTCTTGTTGCTGTATGTTGCCCATCATGTACGCAGCATTGTGTAATGCTGTCGCTGCAGCAGCTCTTCTGAGAGCGTGTGACTTTGCATCTGCCAATTTTTTCGCCCAATCAGGCCGAACCATATCCGTCGTGATGACTGTTTTGTCGTTCACGGCAAGCGAAGTGGCTCTCCGCCTGCCTCCGGGAGATGGCACACCTGATGAATGAAGTGAAGAAGTAGAAGACATGGCAGAAGCTGCGCTGTGCAGGCCATGACTCTGATGAGCATATATCAAGCCTCGCCTGAAGGGCGGGGCCTCGTATGTGACACCAAACTCTGGTTGCACGCAGAAAGGGCAAGCCGCAGGCTCTGATACCAACTGAATCTCTTCTTGTGGCTCATCGGTCGGCGTGGGCTCATCTCCGTGGTGCTCAGGCGGGTGAGGATCGGGGCGTTTGATCTGCACAAAGCATTCAGAGCATATAGGCTGGTCGCAGCACCTAGTCTTGTTTAGATATGGCGGGTAGTGG
>Ga0181474_100005_pt1 | contig 21398 bp, 24 predicted proteins | sample In3P11_FD_119092 | JGI IMG/M metagenome (GOLD analysis project Ga0181474, IMG submission 119092) | Clean room microbial communities from NASA Spacecraft Assembly Facility at Jet Propulsion Laboratory, Pasadena, California, USA -... ... | reverse complement strand
CCTAGGCTCGCTTTCTCAGCCAATTATGCAAAACTTCACGAAAGTTTTAAATAAATCAAATTTCTAACAAAATTTCAACTCATCCTGACATTTTTGTTAAATCGTTGGTTAACGTGATGTAGTAGTAAAAAATACTCAAGACAAAGTAGGTAGCCGAGCAGTAAATTTCTCAAAGTTACGGAAACTTATTCCGAGAAAAAACGTTGAAACATTGTAGATGATCTGTAAGAAGTTCAATCAACCTGGTGGAAATAAAGGAGTGAACCATGAACGCTTCCCCTTATACAACTCAAGATATTTCATTAGCTAGCTGGGTTTGGATCGACCAAAACTCAGCACCTGTTAGTAATATCAATACATTGCACCAGCCAATTAAACAGCCTGGGTTTGATATTTTGCGCCCATTGCGTCAGTGGCTAGACAAAGTTGAAGTGCGCAATTCAAAATTGGCTCATCAACTGTGCAAACTTATACCTTCCCAGTGTCCGTTTGAGCGTGATGTATGTTTTATGGGTCGCAAATTTCACATCCCGCCAATGTGCAAGCTTAACCCACTCTATGAAGAAGTCGTGAGCTTACGCTTTCGGGCACTGTGCTACTTGGCTGATGAATGTGGTGAAGACGTTAGCCTCTATTGCTAAATTCGGAGATCGCAGAATTTGGCATTGTTTATACTAGCCTGGCTCGTCACGAGTCACCAGCCACTGAAAAAGCTCCTTGCCCCGGTAAAATATATGACAAATGATTAGGGATAAAGTTATACTAAACTAGTCATCTCAGGTCATGAGCAAGGAAAGGCGCGGCTATGCGAGACAAAATTCGCGATCGATCCTCCATCACAATTAATCAAGTTAATAGTTTCAACTTTGTCCCGGCTCATTCTCCCAGGACGACTGAGAAAACCTGGATGGCAAAATTAGTAATGTCACTGGGGCTAGCAGTCGGTTTGTGGTTCACAACAGCAACGCACACTCCACAAATTGCCCAAGCCCAAACAGTTAGCTTTGACGTTACCATCGATCGCCGACCGAATGAAACTTACGAAAACTTGGTGAAGCGGGCAGAAGCGGCTGCAAGGGCAGCAATTTCAAACAATTTGGGACGGAATCGACAGGCAAAAGATGTCTCCGTTACTGTAGTAGGTCACAATGGCGGCGCGATCGCACCAGTATTGAATTTGAAAGTTAGCCGCAGCCAACAATACAATCCCAATGCAGACAGTGGGATTACTTACTTTAATCAAGCGCGATCGCTACTCCGGCTTGATCAGGACTTAGCTACTACTCCTGCTAATACTCCTGCTGGTAGGACAAACAATACTAATTCCACATCTGGAGTCCAACCAAGGATTACTAACCCCACAACGCCAAGTTCTTCACAGAATGCGAATCCAGGTACTGTCAGACAAGGCGTTGGTGGTAGTAGCAGTTTCTCTCAACCAGGGCGTACGGTTACTCCCTCAACAACGACGCAACCGACAAATACTACTCCTTCCGGTTCAACAGGTACTGCTAACCCAAGCATCCCTACTGGTCAAACTTCTCCTACTGGGACAAGTGTGACACCACAATCACCTAGTTCGACACCAATAAATTCTCCCAGCCAGCCACTTAATTCAACTCCTTCTACTGGAACGGGTTTAACTCCTCAAAGTCCGTCAACAGGTCAACCGTTTCTAACTCCTAGCTCACCAAATAGTATTAATACTAATTCCAATAACTCTGGAACCTCAACTACTCCGCCTGGAATAGTTCCATCATCACAACCGAGGTGAAACGAGGGTATAGAGACTACAGCTAGGGCGACTGGGTGTGGGAAAGGATGAAGGATGAAGGATGAAGGATGAATTTACTATTCTCCGGGGCATCAAGAGCGCTCCCCCATCTCCCTCCTAGAGCAAACATTAACGTAAAACAAATACCGGGGGTGCGTCTGAGATTTCTATGTCTTAAAATAGAAAGGTTGTGAAAAATTACTGAATTTGCTGTTATGGCTGTTCCTAAGAAGAAAACATCCAAGTCCAAACGAGATAAGCGCAGAGCTACCTGGAGACGGAAGGCGGCGGTAGAGGCTCAAAAAGCTCTTTCTTTGGGTAAGTCTATTCTGTCTGGACGTTCTAAATTTGTTTATCCTACCCCTGAAGCAGAAGCAGACGAAGAGGAGTAAACATAATTCGTAATTGATAATTCATAATTCGTAATTGAAAACCTTTGTTTGCAGAGCTTTAATTGTTACCAGTGGTAGGAGTTGCTGTCTTTAACTACGAATTACGAATTACCAATTATTAGATGTTTTTCCAGACTGGAAAGAAACTTCTAACAACAACCAACTCATCTATCTACACCGAATGTTAGGAAAATTTTTCCAAAAACCAGTGGGCGAACAAAGCGATCGCGTCCCTCCTGGTCAGTACCTGACTAAGGGATTTCCGGTTCTTACCTACGGTCAAACTCCCCAAGTCAATATCGAAGGATGGCAATTTCGAGTATGGGGTCTAGCAGAACCTGCTACCTTTACTTGGTCTGACTTTATGGCACTACCACAGCACGATTTCACGGCGGATTTCCACTGTGTCACGCGCTGGTCTAAGCTTGATGTGAAATGGACTGGTGTGAAGGTGACAGACTTCATGCGTCTAATTGAGGTCGATCCAAAAGCAGTTCATGTGATGGAACACTGCTACGGCGGCTATACCACCAACATTCCGTTGGAAGATTTCGTGCGCGAAGAAAACTTCTTTGCCCATACCGTGTTTGGGGAACCACTTCCCGCAGAACACGGCGGCCCGATGCGGCTAGTCGTTCCCCATCTCTACGCCTGGAAGAGTGCCAAATGGATTAATGGTCTGGAATTTCTCGATCATGAAGAATCTGGCTTCTGGGAACGCAACGGCTATCACCGTCGGGGAGAACCTTGGGCAGAAGAACGCTATAGTGGCTTTTTTTAAAGGATGAAGGATGAAGGCTGAAGGCTGAAGGCTAAAACTTCATACTTCATACTTCATACTTCATACTTCATACTTCATACTTCATACTTCATACTTTCCTAGGCTCGCTTACTCAGCCAAGGATGCGCTTGAGTAGCTGTAATTTAGTCTTGGTGTATGGGGCGTAACGTAATTTCACATCAAGGATTAAAGATCTGTTCAACACACTTTTGTAGTGGGAGAAGGTATCAAAACTAGCTTTGCCGTGATATTTCCCCATACCGCTGTTACCAACGCCGCCAAAGGGTAAACCTGGGACAGCAAATTGCATCACGGTGTCGTTGATACAAACGCTTCCAGAGGAAGTTGACTGTAAAACTCTTCTCTGCAATTTTTTGTTGTGAGAAAATAAGTACAGAGCTAGGGGTTTTGGTCTTTGATTAACGATCGCGATCGCTTCTGTTACATTACTGAAGGTAAGCACGGGTAGAATCGGCCCAAAGATTTCTTCCTGCATTACTGGCGATTCTAAGGAAACACGATCGAGAACGGTAGGAGCAATATAAAGTTCGCTACTGTTGCTTTCTCCTCCAATAATAGTTTCGCCATATTGGAGAAATTCAACTAATCGATTAAAGTGCTTTTGATTGATAATTCTGGCATAATCGGGGCTTGTAGCAGGTTGTTCGCCTAAAAATTCCCGGATACATTTTTGAATTTTATCTAATAGTTCTTGCTTAATACTTTGCTCGACTAATAGATAGTCGGGAGCAACACAAGTTTGACCAGCGTTGATAAACTTACCCCAAGTAATGCGTCTGGCGGTGTATTCAATATTCGTATCAGCATCTACAATACAAGGACTCTTACCGCCTAATTCTAATGTCACTGGCGTTAGATGTTTTGCCGCCGCTTCCATGACTTTTCTACCTATTGTAGTCCCACCAGTAAAAAAGATATGGTCAAACTTTTCTGCTAATAGTTGTTGACTAATTTCAACCCCGCCTTCTACTACAGCAATATAAGCTGGATCAAAATATTTTGGCAAGATCTCGGCTAAGAGTTTAGAGGTATGAGCAGCAATTTCTGAAGGTTTGAGAATTGCACAGTTACCCGCTGTGATCGCTCCTACCAATGGTGCAATTATTAATTGAAATGGATAATTCCAAGGGCTGATGATTAAAACTACACCTAGTGGTTCTGGATAGATACGCCCAAAACCAGGAAGTTGCTCCAGTGGAATATTCGCTTTCTGCGGCTTAGTCCAATTCGCAATCTGTTTTAGCGCATAATTAATTTCTTTTTTACATAAAGCAATTTCTGTGGTGTAAGTTTCAAATTCTGATTTATGTAAATCTGCTTTTAATGCAGCAATAATTGCTGCTTCATGGTCAATAACTGCTTTCTGTAGGTTTTTTAGCTGAGTAATGCGAAAGCTAAGGTCTTTGGTTTTTCCTGTATTAAAAAACTTTCTTTGTTGACAGATGATGTCACTGATAGGTAATTGAGTGAGCATCTTTCTTGCTATGAATACAACATTACACTGTAATTTTATAGCTTGAGTGGCAAAAACAAATTGTAGAGTCAGCTATTGCAAAAAATAGATATGCTTGGTATAATTTAATTTACAATGGTAATCTTAAGGATTATAATAATTTTGCGCAGATTTCTATTATAAATAAACTATAACGTAACTAAACATAAAAGTAAAGCGGCATCTCAACCCAACGCTATTTTCTCAGAAGTCAGGAGTCAGAATAATTCAAAATTATCCCTAGGACCTACAACGCCAGTTGTCTCAACGGGGGACACCCCCGCGCGACACTGGTTCACGCCACTTCCTCCACTTGGGGAAACCCCAAGACCGGAGTGGCTCCCCTACACCCTGCACTCTACATGAGAAGGGGGAGGCGGACAATGAAAACACTGCCTTTTCCTAACTCCGATTGCACCTCGATGCTACCTTTATGAGCTTCGACGATACGGCGAGAGAGGTAAAGTCCCAAACCACTACCGGAACGCTTGTGGCTACCTTGGCGGAATCGTTCAAATAAGGTGGCTCGATCTTCAGCAGAGATACCTTGACCTGTGTCTGCTATCTCGATCATGATGCCGGAGGCTGGTTGTTGATCGTCAGGGGACAGGCGGATAGTAACTAAACCAGTGTCAGTAAATTTGATCGCATTGCCTACAAGGTTAGTGAATACGCGATGTAGTTCTAAGCGATCGCCCAAAATTTTGCTCGGCTGCTGTTGCTTTTCTAGCTGCAATTCAAGGGGCAGTCCTTTGTCTTGAGCCAGGGGAGTAAGTTCTTTAGCCACTTCTACCAATACATCGTGGATGTCAACTGGCAAAAATGTCAGGGTTTTACGCCCAGCTTCAAAACGATATACTTCCAGCAGAGTATTGACCATTTGCAGCAGGTTTTTGTTGCTGCGGATCATCGTATCAACTGCTTCGTTCATCGTCGGCGCTAGTTCCCCCAAAGCACCTTGTTGAAACAAAATCAGCATTCGATCTGCTGCTACTAGGGGAGTGCGTAGATCGTGAGTCAGACGAGAAACAAAGTCTTCTCGTTGACGCGCAATTTGGTCGCGTTCGTCTACACTATGCTTGAGCCGCAGAAGCGATCGCACTCGCGCCAGCAATTCATCCACTTCAACTGGCTTGCGGATGAAATCATCTGCACCCATATCTAGTCCCTGTGCAACGCTGGGTTGGTCGTAGGCGGTGATCAGCAGAATGGGAATAAACGGTAATTTAGAATTTTGCCGGATGCGTTGAGTGACTTCAAAGCCATCCATTCCTGGCATCATTACATCCAGCAATATTAACTTTGGTGGATGCTCTTCAATTTGTGCTAGGGCAGAGGGGCCATTCTCTGCTGTGAGAATATCGTATCCTTCTTCTTCCAAAATCGTTTGAATCAGGAATACGTTATCTGGCGAGTCATCTACAACTAAGATCCGATCTGGTGGTGATTGCACAGTCATGGAATTAGCAGGTTTATGCTGAATTTAAAACTTTGTAATATTATCTGCACTGTATAATTTTTCCTGTTGATAGATATATATTCCTCCAACTAAAGTTAGAATATCTATCTATCTTTAGGTTATTGACTTGAATTTTGTCTTAGCAATTAATAATCAAAGTGACGACAAGTTTAATTATAGCTGGCTAAATTCTATTTCTAAATTAAGCCTTCTACAAGGCTATGCACAAGAGTAAAAATGCTAAGTTGTTTCGAGTAAAAATTAAATTAAATGATGAATTATGAATGTTGAATGCACAATTGGGCACTCAGAACGCTCTCATTTATCGTATTGACTTCTGAGTTGCTAGAACAAGATGAATTTTGAATGCTGAATTCTGAATTTTTAATTCTTAAAACAAAAAGTAGCGTTGTGCTAGGGGAAGGATGAAGGCTGGTTCGCAGGTGAGGAGATTCCCGTCTGCGCGAACTTCGTAGGTTTCGGGGTCTATTTCCATCCGAGGTAAGGCATCATTTAGTTTCATATCCCTTTTTGTTAGCTGTCGCGTCCCTGAGACTGCAACTGGAGTTTTTTGTAAACTTAATTGAGTGGGAATGCCTGTTTCTAAAGCTGCTTGGGAGACAAATGTCAAAGATGTAGCAGCGATCGCACCGCCAAAACTTCCGAACATCGGGCGCATATGCACTGGCTGGGGTGTGGGGATACTAGCATTAGCATCGCCCATTTGCGCCCAAGCGATCGCACCCCCCTTGATAACAATTTCTGGTTTAACGCCAAAAAAGGCAGGTCGCCAGAGGCATAAATCTGCTAGTTTCCCGACTTCGATGGAACCCACATAATTGGCGATCCCGTGAGTGATGGCGGGGTTAATTGTGTATTTTGCAATATACCTTTTGGCGCGGAAGTTGTCTGACCTCTCCCCAACCCCTCTCCACCCCCCAAGTTCCCCCCCTGACAGGGGGGAGTCCTAATGTTCCCTCCCCTAGAAGGGGAGGGCTAGGGAGAGGTGGAGAGGAGCTAGGGGTAAGGTGTCCGCGTTGCACTTTCATTTTGTGTGCTGTTTGCCAAGTGCGAATAATTACTTCTCCTACTCGTCCCATTGCTTGAGAGTCAGAGGAAATCATGCTAAATGCGCCTAAGTCATGCAGGATATCTTCAGCTGCGATCGTTTCCCGGCGAATGCGAGACTCAGCAAAGGCGACATCTTCCGGTATACCTGGATCGAGGTGATGGCACACCATTAACATATCTAGGTGTTCGTCTAGGGTATTGACTGTATAAGGACGAGTGGGATTAGTGGAAGAAGGCAAAACATTAGCTTCGCCGCAAACTTTAATAATATCTGGGGCGTGACCGCCGCCTGCACCTTCGGTGTGGTATGTATGGATGGCGCGACCTTTAAAGGCGGCGATGGTAGCTTCTACAAACCCTGCTTCGTTGAGGGTGTCTGTGTGTATTGCGACTTGCACGTCATACTCATCGGCGACGCTAAGGCAAGTATCAATGGTTGCAGGGGTAGTTCCCCAGTCTTCATGTAACTTTAAACCAATTGCCCCAGCTGCGACCTGTTCGATTAATCCTTGAGGTTGACTGCTGTTACCTTTGCCTAAAAAACCCAAGTTGACAGGAAAGGCATCAGCTGCTTGTAGCATTCGGTGAATATTCCAGGGGCCGGGGGTGCAAGTGGTGGCGTTAGTACCTGTAGCGGGGCCTGTACCGCCGCCGATCATTGTGGTGATACCAGAGGCGATCGCAGTTTCAATTTGTTGAGGACAAATAAAGTGAATGTGAGTATCGATTCCTCCAGCAGTGAGAATCATACCTTCTCCAGCTACTGCCTCAGTACCAGGCCCGATGATAATATCTACGTTGTCTTGAATGTAAGGATTTCCAGCTTTACCAATTTTAAAGATTTTACCGTTTTTAATCCCGATATCTGCTTTGACGATGCCCCACCAGTCGAGAATTAAGGCGTTGGTGATTACCATATCAACCGCACCATCAGCGTTAGAGATGGGAGATTGTCCCATACCGTCGCGGATGACTTTACCGCCTCCGAATTTTACTTCGTCGCCGTAGGTAGTGAAATCTTGTTCGACTTCGATGAATAATTCTGTATCTGCAAGACGGATGCGATCGCCTACTGTGGGGCCAAATGTTTCAGCATAAGCACGGCGATCCATGCGATAACTCATAAATATTCCTCACAAACTGCGAATTTTAAATTCCTCAAATTTCATCCGAAAGCCATTTCCTTCCGGTGAGGCGCACATTACTCCAACATTTACAGACTTAACTGAAGTCAGATATGCCATTCTCAGCATTGTGTAATTCCTACCATCAAGAGAATACTGCACCACACTGGCAGTGTCGCGGCGAATTACACGCAACCATAAAGAAGTTGGGTTTTGCGGCATTGGGATAATAGACCAATCTGAGTAATCCCTAGTTACTACAGCACTAACTTGTTGTACGCCTTCGACAAATTCAATTCCACATTTCATCCAATTGAGTTCATCTAAACGTACCATTATTCCGGCTTGGTCATATAAATCTCGATACTCACCACTGACTTTCACCTCAGCAATGAAGTCTCCCTGCACTGGTTGATAAAAAAAGTGTCCGTTATCTCTGATGAAGCCGTAGTGAGTCTGCCGCCAAAAGTCTGTTTTTGCACCAGAAGTGACAGTAATTGTCTCCCCTTGTATTTCCCAAACAGGCGGTTCGTTATACCATTTCATCGCTGTTTCCTATTTCCACAGCGGTTTTAGATTATCCCAGTCAGTTACTTGTGTTTCTTTACCTTTGACAAAAAGTCGTTTTTTCAATCGAGGAAAGTCTGCAATTTCCATTTCTCGGCGTTCGCCTCCCATTAAATAAACCAAGTTTTCATTAAATGGATTGCGTAGATGATGGGCAACAGAGGGAGTAGGAAAACCCATGAAGTCACCAGCACCAACCTCAAATTCTTCGTCATCAATTTCAGCAATACCACGTCCGGAAAGGATATAAATAAATTCCTCCTCAAATTGATGGGAGTGGTAAATAAAGGATTCTTTTCCTGGCGGAATATGCACTAAATGAAACCCTAACCGTTGCATTCCAACTTGTTCGCTGAGGGATACACCGTGAATTTCAGAATTAGGGTTGAACGGATGGGATAATGTCTGTTGTGGGAGAGAAGCGATCGCACTAGCTCGAATCAGTGGATTTGGCTGTTTGTTTTCACTCATTTTAGACTTACCCGCTCGAAGTTGAAGCTAATTTAAATCGGGCGCTCTTTCCATGTCAAACTCAGAACCATAGAATGCTTAAAAGTTAACATCCACAGGTTCTTGGTCAAATTGCCGCATCAACTCAATCAAGGCCTGCGGATCTGGTTTTTGTCCACCTTTGGTAAGTTCTGCCAAACCCTCAAAGTACTTTTCCCTTTCTCCCCCCGGACAAAACATAACTAGCAGCCTTGCACGTTCCGTTCCCCGGTTGGTAAAAGCGTGGGTTGTGCTGCGAGGAACGAGTACAAATGCCCCAGCTTGAGCTTTTATCGTCCGATCTCCAACGAGGATGTCTACTTCTCCTTCTAAAACATAGAATAACTATTCCATTTCTCGATGCAGATGCGGGGAAGCCCCTATTCCTCCTGGTTCTTGTGTCATCTCAAACAAACCCAAGTGTCCGTGAGTATCAGCACCAACTGCCTTAAATGTCAAGGTATTGATACCGATCGCCAAAGAATTACCCTCTCCGGGTGCTAATACGATTTCTTTTGTAGGTAGGGTCATTTGTTTCTCCTCAAGAGCGATCGATTTGAATTCCAAGGACGCGCGATCTTGATTGAAAGGATGAAGGAAAAAGGCTGAAGTGTGAAGGCTGAAGGATAAAATTTAAATTTTCATACTTCATACTTTATACTGCGAAGCTATTAGCAACGCTTACACACTTCATTCTTCACTCAAGACGTAGCACTGCTAAGTCTCTACTGCTACGTCTCTACTCACTTTTCATCCTTCAGCCTTCACACTTCATCCTTCAAGTTGTCCGTTAATTTTGGCGTTGAAGCCGTAGACAGTGCGACTACCTGCTAGGGGTACTAGAGTGACTTCTCGTTCGTCTCCTGGTTCAAAGCGTACTGCTGTGCCTGCCGGGATGTCTAGACGCATACCATAAGCTCGATCGCGATCGCATTCTAAGGCTGGATTGACTTCATAGAAGTGGAAGTGGGAACCAACTTGGATCGGGCGATCGCCTGTATTTGCTACTCGTAACTGAATTACCTCACGTCCGGCATTCAGTTCAATTTCCCCTGGCTGGACTATCATTTCCCCTGGAATCATTGCCAATTCCTCAAATTATTGTGCTTTTCGACACTCAAGTTGCGATCGCAGTCACAAAGCTAAAATATACGAAATTGCTAATTCTCTTGTCTATAGAGCGATCGCGCGATCGAGATGGTCAACTACTTATTTTCAGCTTCTAAAAGAAGACTACCCAACACCAGAAGAACTAATTTTAATGAATTGGGTTATGCACAGTAACTAACTTAGTACCATCAGGAAATGTCGCTTCCACCTGCACTTCATGCACCATCTCCGGTACACCTTCCATCACTTCATCCCGCGCCAGTAGCGTTGCACCGTAACTCATCAAATCTGCCACAGTGCGACCATCTCTAGCTCCTTCTAATATTGCAGCAGAAATGTAAGCCACTGCCTCTGGGTAGTTCAACTTTAGTCCTCTATTTTTACGTCGTTCTGCTAACAAGGCAGCTGTGAAAATAAGTAGCTTGTCTTTTTCCTGTGGCGTGAGTTGCATTGATTATTTCCTTCAAAGAAGCCAAACTCTAGGTGGACAGCTAGGGCGTTTTAAATAAGATACACGCAGAAGTTGCCACACAGCTGTAAACCAGTTTCGCACTTGGGTAGTAGAATTACCACGATAGCGACACAATAACCCAGATGGCAAAAGGGTTACACCATAATTCGTAATTTTACGCAGTTTTAATGGCGAGGTTTTCTCGCTGGGGAGCGACTGCTGTAATTCGTAATTCGTAATTAGGTTTCGTGCTTTTTCTACTATTTCTGGCGAGACTGGTTGCCCGATCCAGGCGAGACTAGCTACAACAGGTTGCGCTGCTAAGCCGTGAGGGCTGTTGATGATTTCTTCACTACCGGGTAGCCATTGCCTGTCAACCCATAGAGGAATTCCTTGTTGCCAAACTTCGGTGTGCGATCGCCAGTCTCCCTGTAAAAATCTTTCTCCTCTAGCAGTGCGGCCAAATCTTGTCATTTCCCAACCCAGCCAGCTTGCGCCTGGTGCTAATTCTACTCTCAAGTCTTGCCGATAATTTGCACCATTGAACACAATTGTTTCCTGGGGCAACCATTCCAAACAAGCACCAGCGTCAACTCGCATCTGAATAGTTTGTCTTGCTTGTAACCGATTGCTACGATAAATTTTACTTGCAGCAGCGGTAGTGATTACAGCTTTTGCCTGTTGTTGCAGTTGGAAATTTAGGGATAAGCGATCGCCACCCACAATTCCCCCAGCAGTATGCAACACCACGCTATGACAAACTTCTTTTCCTTCAGGATAAAACGGTCGCTGTACTTTCAGAGGTGCTTGCACCCGATTGTGAATTAGCTCGGTTGTATTTTCTGTTCTAGCAAAGACCAACTCAAGGCTACCGTGCCATTCATTAGCTCGTGTCTGCTTAGCTATCCCACTGTTCACTCTTATAACTCATCCTCCCCATCAAAAATGATCTGTAAGCGCGATCGCCTGCCATATGTACAATTTGGGATCGACTTAGTAGCTTCCAATTGCCCAGATGCTTGAGAAACTTCAATCTTCTTAATTAACCACTGATAAAAACTGGGAAACTTGACTTTTTCTGTAGAACATTCGAGCAATTCTAATCCCCTTTCTTGACTAGAAATCGTTGAAAAACTGTATAATTCTGGTAATTCCATCAACAGCATTGCCTGTTCTCTAATCTTTTGCTTAATTTCTTCAGCTTTTAATTTCAGGCATTTTGAGCAAATATCGCCTTGAATTAATCCTCTATCGTTATATAGTAAGGCGCGAATTATGCTTACCTTAAAGACTTGACGACAAATTGTACAACGTAAGCAATCGGGGCAAGATGTTAATTTGCGATCAAGTTTTATTTTCATTTTTGCTATTAGCTTTTGTTGTAATTGAGAAAAGCGCTTTTCTCAGAGCGCGGAACGTTGAGTCTGACATTGCAAAGATGAAAATAACTGATAATTCCTATTTTTGTTGGATTATTTTGTAATTCTCAATATTAAAAAAAATATCATTAGTTCAAAAATCGTACAGATTGGTATGTAGTAGTGTGAAAGTGGATAGTTAATTGTTTGTTGTTAAGAGTTGTTTACAATAAACCATCAACAAATAGCTATTAACAATGAGCAGAATGTAACTATTTGATAATTTAGTTATTTGCTTGAAAGCCAGAAGTGTAACATATTATAAATGTGAAGTGAGGATGCGATCGCACATAATATCGTGTCTATAGTACTCTCTTTTTTAGCCCCGCTTGACAAGGACTAAATCTTTTTCAACCTTGACTTCATAGGTTGGTAAAGGTTTTGTTGCAGGGCCATTGTTTACTTTGCCATTTATATCAAACTTGGAAGCATGACAGGGACAAACAAATGCCTTTTGTTCTGCCTGCCATCCTACTATACAGCCTTGGTGAGTACAAGTTGGATTAACTGCGGATAGAGTGTTTGGCTCTGCTGGATTACGAATGACTAACACAGGCCCTGCACTAAATTCTTTATTTAGGATTTGACCTGCATTACTTTCTAATTCTGATAGAGTACCGACAGACTTAAACCCATCAGTACGTCCGGAACTAGCAGCGGTTTGTGTTGACGTTTTTGCTGATTCTGATTCTATGGTGTTTGAAGAACAGGCGGCGATCGCTACAGGAAGAGAACTCGCTACCCAACCTACTCCAACCCACGTTAAAAAATTACGGCGGTTCATAGTACCTCAAATATAAAATCTCAGAGAGTATTTATCGAGTTTCTCTCAAACAAAGTTGCGATCTTTGCAACCAGTACGATGAGGCTTTTTTATTTTGATTGCAAGTAAAATTTTGTTCCTTGCGATCGCATGACTGCATCAGTACTATTACTGATTAACAATTATCGATTTTGACAACAGAAATTGCAGTCATGGCGATCGCTTCGAGTGGCGTTGCATCCCAAACCACATTTGGGTTCCAGTAATTACTAAGGTAAGTAAACCCAAAGCATTGAAAAACGGATATATTCTCTCTAAATTCACAAACCCAAAGTGGCCTTTGTGCCAATCGAGCAACCAAATTAAATCAGCACTCTGACCCTTGATAGTTACTATTTGATACGCCGACCCTGTAAGTAGTGTCAGTAGAATCGGCAAAACCATAATTGGTGCCAGCGTGCGATGCAGCTGACGGAAACGAGCTTGATGAATTCTCATACCAGTGTGTTGATGAGCTAGAAACAACAGTGTTCTCGTTCAAGGGTGGCAGACACTGTGTACAAATCCGATAAAATCCCTATTGTAAGTCGTAAGTTGTACGTGCGCTCTTTCGTCAAATCTGCCAGCACACCTAGTTTACTCTACCCAGCGGCAACGATTTAGCGTTCAGCAATGTGTAGATAATGTTGACAGTGACATTTGTGCTTAATATAACTTAATATTAAAGTAGTATTAAAACAAACTTTTACTTTTAAACAATGCCAAGTAATTCTGGCAATAGTAAATCTCGTGTAGTAGTAATTGGTGCTGGAATTGGAGGTTTGACAGCTGGGGCGCTATTGCGCAAGCGTGGCTATCAAGTCTTAGTTCTGGATCAAGCCCTTGTACCTGGGGGATGTGCGTCTACATTTAAACGCAAAGGCTTTACTTTCGATGTCGGCGCGACTCAAGTAGCGGGACTAGAACCGGGAGGAATTCACCACCGCATCTTCTCGGAACTGGAAATAGATTTGCCAGAAGCAACGCCCTGCGATCCTGCTTGTGCAGTATATTTACCAGGAGAAACCAAACCAATTAATGTTTGGCGAGATCTCAGAAAGTGGAAGCTAGAAAGACAGGAACAGTTTCCTGGTAGCGAACGGTTTTGGCTGCTGGTGGATAGCTTATTTAGGGCTAGTTGGGCATTTCAAGGACGCGCTCCCGTTCTACCTCCCCGTAACGTTTGGGATTTATGGCAACTAACAAAAGCAGTACGTCCGGGTACTTTGATTACTCTGCCCTACACATTTTTAACAGTAGGGGATGCTTTGCGGGGTCATGGGTTGGAAGATGACTGGCGATTGAGGACATTTTTGGATCTGCAACTTAAGCTTTATTCCCAGGTGGATGCAGAGAATACAGCCCTACTTTATGCGGCGACAGCGTTGAGTGTTTCTCAGTTACCCCAGGGATTGTTTCATTTACAGGGTAGTATGCAGGTGTTGAGCGATCGCCTGGAAGAATCCTTGACACGCGATGGCGGTAAGCTGTTAATGCAACACACGGCTGAACGCATCAAGCTAGAGGATGGCAAAGTTACAGCGGTGGTAATTCGCAATCAAAAAACTGGGGAAGTCTGGACAGAACCAGCAGATGATGTAGTTGCAAACGTAACTGTGCAAAACCTGGTGCAGTTATTGGGTAAAAATGCCCCCCAAGGTTATAAACAGCGCGTAGAAAAATTACCATCTGCTTCGGGCGCGTTTGTGGTGTATTTGGGTGTAGACGAAAGCGCAATTCCACCCAATTGTCCGCCACACCTACAATTTATGTACGATGCTAACGGGCCTATTGGGGAGAATAATTCTCTGTTTGTCTCAGTCAGCCATGCGGGAGATGGACGCGCCCCTGCTGGGAAGGCAACAATTATTGCATCTTCGTTTGTCGATCCAAATCCTTGGTGGCGAGATGATGATTATGAGGCGATGAAGGAGAAGTATACCGAGGAAGCGATCGCCCTTCTTGCCCAATTCTTCCACCTCACACCAGAAACAATTCTGCACAAAGAAGCTGCAACACCCCGCACCTTTGCACGTTATACTGCGCGCGATCGAGGTATTGTCGGCGGTATCGGTCAAAGAATCCCTACCTTTGGCCCTTTTGGCTTTGCTACGCGGACACCGATTAAGCATTTGTGGTTAGTTGGTGACTCTACCCATCCTGGCGAAGGGACAGCAGGTGTGAGTTATTCTGCGTTGACTGTGGCGAGGCAAATTGAGGCTGAAAGATAGGTATTGCTGTAGGGTGGGCAATGCCCACCATTACTAGGTTTGGTGGGCATTGCCGGGCTACGCTCGAAGTTCATAAATTAAATATAGGATTGCTATAGTTGGTATTCTGCTACTCACGCCCCTCTTCGTAGTTACTAGGAGGCGATCGGCAATAGCCAGTAAGCAACCCTGGAGTAATCCGAGGGCAAGCTTTGCTATTGCAGCGCTACAGTAGCTAATTACAAATAACTCGAAATAATTGACAAATCAATCAAAAATTTTTCTATTGCCACCGTACCTTAGATTTAATAATATCTTCATCAAAATCACAACTATTACAATAGGTTTTTCTTTTACCGCATAACCGTAAGACTAATTGCTTTTTCAAGCAATTAAGAAGTTAACTACGCCAAAGCGCGAAGAAATAACTTAAGTGATGAGACATAAAAAGAACGTCACAAAGCAGTTTTAAATTTGTCTTTTTGATGTTTCTTTATCCGATCAATTTCTCTAATAAAAATAGGAGAATTAGCGCAAATGGCTATGTTTGGTGGTAACTCGTTCATTGGTAATGGTAACTCCTACGCTAGTGGCGGCAGCCTCTCGATTGGTGGCAGTTCCTTTGGTGGTGGCGGCAGTTCCTTCGGTGGTGGCGGCAGTTCCTTCGGTGGTGGTGGTGGCAACTCCTTTATGGGTGGCGGCGCTTCCTTCGGTGGTGGTGGTGGCAGCCCCTTTGCTAGTGGTGGCAACTCCTCTGCTGGTGGCGGCAATGCAACTAGTTTTAATGGCACTTGGAACTTTGGTACTAATAATCCTACCTTTAGTCAAGGTAACGGGTTCTTAGGCGGTGGCAGTGTTGGGCAGAAGCCTGCGTCTGTTCCGGAAAGTGGATCTCCACTAGCGCTAGTTGTAGTGGGAGTTGCGTGTTTGCTATGGTCGCGCTTTAAAAAAGTAAGACACACTTAATAAATTCAAAACTTGCACCGCTAACGGTGCAAGTTTGAGATAAAAGTAAGTTTTCTAATAAAAATGGCAGACAAATAAATCATTTTTTCAATTATTTTTTTTATTAATATCCAACAGCAGATCCATCTCCGCGCGAATCTGCTCCACTGTATTTAATATTAGTTACAGGGTCAATCAAAATTGCCCCTGCGTGTCCCATAATATCTGTATAGTCTTCGACGACTTTAAGCAAATCACCGCGGTTAACTCATTCTGCGGTTACTGTTGACGGCACTCGTTCTTCAATTTTCAATTCGTTGTTAGCAACCCCCCAAGTTCTTCCTTGCAGCCATCTTGGTGCTGAAATAGCATCTTGAACATTAAAGCCAAAGTCTATAATTCGAGTTACACTTGCAGCCAGAGTTTGGGGTTGTCCTTCTCCTCCCATTGTGCCGTAGACGAGATATGGTTTCCCATCCTGAAATAACATCGCCGGATTCAATGTATGGAATGTACGTTTTCGGGGCGCTAGACAATTGGCATGGTTTGGATTTAAAGAGAAGAAACTACCTCGAACCTATCCCACTAATAATATTTTATTAATCCAGATGTGGATGGTAGCGAGGTCAATGAATGCATCAAAATAAATCTTTCGGCGTTCCCATCTAACGACGAGACGACGATACTTGCGTTGATACCAAGCAAAACACCGCTCCTGCTGAAATCTAGTTACAGAGATTTTGATGGGTCTTCCTTTGTTTTTCTTGCTTTTCCAAACTCGTTTTGGGATTTGAGGACGAATACCTCGTTTGCGTAGGTCAGCGCGTTTTTGCTTTGAGTCGTAACCTTTGTCAGCAGCCAGCACTTTGATTCGCTTACGTGGTCTGCCCCGCCTTAAAGTTTTTAATTTTACCTTGTCAAGCAGAGGTAACACTTGTTCTCTTTCACTACCGTTAGCTGGAGTAGTCTCGTTAGCTAAGGGCATTCCATTACCCGAAGTTCGAGTGTGAATTAAAATACCTTTGCCAATCGACCATAAGCCACCTCTTCACCACCACCCTTTCCAGGGGGAAAAAGACCCGTCAACCGCGCCAAACTTCCAATTTATTAGTCCTTTCTCATCTGCGAGCGCTAAGACACGCGCTTGTAAATGGTCCAATGTTCCGTCTTCACGCCACCGCTTTAACCATCGGTGTGAAGAGCTTTTTGATGCCCATCTATCCCCCTGTGGTAGATCACACCATCGACACCCAGTAATCAGAATATACAGCAGACTATTTAATACATAGCGATATGGTGCATGAGGCATTCCAATACCCACGCTTTTCTGGCTCCTTGGGAAACATATCCTCAAACAACTTCCATTCTAGGTCGCTCAATCCTTCAAAACGTCCTGCCATCACGCCATACACTCAACTCCACCGAGAAGTAGATTACCATCTACTGGTATTAGTGGGATAGATTCGAGGTTTTGTAGCAATATTCCCGTATCAGCAGCAACAATTCCCGAACCGAATTCATAGTAAACACTTTGAATTAAAGTACTGCATTACTATCTTTATCAACTACAGCTAACCAGATAGTATCGCCTTTCGGAGCGAGGGGATTTACTTGCGAAGCCGCTTTTTGAATATCTATTCGTGCTGCTAATTCTTGACTGGTTGTTTGGATAATAAACAATCTAAGGGAATATCTATAAATTCTGGAGCGCTTAAAAAGTGTCGCGATCGCTAAAAGCTTGTTTGGTTGCTTCTACAATAATATGGTAATAATCTGCTGTCCCTTCTCCCATAATGGTTAAATCAAAATTGTTCAGGATATTCAGAATAGCAAGAAAAGCCATCTCTTGAGTATTGGGAGGTAAATTATAAGCTTTATATTCCCAATAATCAACTGAAACGAGTTCAACCCAATTAGCAGTACGTTCGGCAAAGTCTTTGAAAGTTAAAATTCCCCCATTTGCTTGTATATCTGCTACAATCTTCTGAGCGATTGGCCCTTGATAAAATTCACTTGCGCCTTTGGCTGCAATTACTTTTAAAGTTGAGGCTAGCCCAGGCTGTTTAAATATTTCCCTAACTTGATAAGGTTCGCTGTTTGATTTGAGATAAGTCTGACGAAAACCAGGAAAACGCTGAAGATTGAAAAAATCTTGATTTTCATCAATACTTAATTTAGTCCAGCGTTCTTGATTTGATCAAACTGCAAAACCAGCTTCAGCATATTTAATTGCAAAATCGAGAAGTTGATGCCAAGTTAGATGATTTCCGATTGTAGCTGCGACATAATTATGTACTTCTTGCCAACCAGAAATTACTCCTGGTACAGTATTGGTGGCAAAATATCCTCTGGAAGGTATTTTGTTGTAACCTCGATCTTGATAGAAATCAATTGTAGCTTTTTCCCCAGCACGACCGCTGGCATTTAATCCTTTCAATTCCCGATCTTTAGCGTTATAAATTAGCCAAAAACTATCGCCGCCAAGACTATTCATGTGGGCATAAACCACTGTTAAGATTGAAGCAGCAGTAAGAGCAGCTTCAATTGCGTTCCCCCCCTGCTGGAGAATCTCTAAAGCGGCTTGGGAAGTAAGATAATCAGGGGTTGTTACCATGCCGTTGGGTGACATGGTTGTTGTTTGGTTGGCTTTGTCAATCAGATAAATTATTGTGAAAAGATTAACTAATTCATTTTTTTATATTTGCTTAACTATAGTAAATTGTCTAACTTTTTAGCAAATCGATCTGGTGATTTTTTAACGCCGAGTCACGCAGAGGAGGCGCAGAGTTACGCAGAAGTAGACATTATCCTCTGCGTTTAAATACTTGTTTGATTTAATTTAACCAGCTTTGTTGATAGAAAGCTAGTAGGATTTGCTCGGTCTATTTTTTGATTTTGAGCGGATAATTAAACGCGATATTTCTCCAGCCCAAAGAATTACGGATGTGCCAATAATAATACTCATCCAGTCTGGAAATGATAAAGGTACTGTTCTGAAAACGCTACCACCGAATTGAATAATCAGTATTTGTCCGACGAAAATAGTTGCAGCGATCGCCACAAATCCTTTATTGTTGACCAAACCAGTAAAAGCAGACTGCTTTAATCCCAAACAACGAGCGTTGAACAAATTCCAAAATTGTAACATCACAAACACAGCAAAAAATACAGAAAGCTCGTAAGCGCTAATCTCCCCATCTTGGCGAATGTATCGTAAAAAGCCAACCAGAAACAGCAAAAATGCTAATCCAGTAGTGAAAATATTCTTTGCCATTGCAGACGTAACAATAAACGTTTCTGGATGACGGGGAAACTGCTGCATGACACTCCTATGAGGCGGTTCCGTCGCCAAAGCCAAAGCAGCAAAAGTATCCATAATCAAATTCACCCAAAGCATTTGGGTTACAGTTAGAGGTAGCGCTACGCCAACGAAAGGGCCGAGTAAAGCAATACCCAATGCCGCAACGTTGATTGTTAGCTGAAACAGAATAAATCTTTGGATATTAGTGTAAAGCGATCGCCCCCAGACAATGGCATTAACAATACTGCGGAAAGAGTCGTCAAGCAGAATAATATCACTAGCTTCTTTAGCGATCGCCGTTCCACTTCCCATTGCTAAACCTACTTGCGCTTGCTTCAAAGCAGCTGCGTCATTTGTTCCATCCCCAGTAACACCGACAACTTGACCATTTTCCTGTAACAATTTTACTAACCGCAGCTTATCAAGCGGACGCGCCCTTGAGAGAACTTTTAATTCCCTGACTGCGTGACTTGCTTCCTCATCGCTCATTTGGGCAAATTGTTGTCCTGTGAGATGATAGTAGCCACTATTATTATTATCTTCTGCTTGCCACAGTCCAATTTGACGCGCAATTTCTTTAGCCGTTTCGGAATTATCACCTGTAACGACTTTGACTTGTATCCCTGCTTTTAAACAAGTTGCGATCGCATCAGGCACTTCCTGGCGCAAGGGGTCTAAAATTGCTGCAAACCCCAGCCAAGTCATATTATCAGCAATTGCATCTATGTTATCAGTCGCAGACTCAGGGGTGTCGAGGTAAGCAAACCCCAGCGTCCGCATTCCTCGTGCTTGATACTCTTTCAATGCAGTAGCGATCGCATCTCGCTCGTGAAGTACTTCCAATCCTTGCTGTGTGAGTATATGCGAACAACGCTCTAGAATTACCTCTGGTGCGCCTTTGACATAAAGCACATCTGACCCAGATACAGATGAAGTCCCTAACGTTCCCATGTATTTATTCTGGGTAGAAAAGGGCATTCGACTTTTGAGTTGAAAATTAGCCCGGTATGAGATATAATTTATTTCCTTACTATCTAACCATAACAGTAAGGCTCCCTCGGTGGCATTGCCAATCGGACGAGCAGCCTCTAAAGGCTTTTTCTCTAAATCGGCAGTACTGTTAACAGCGATCGCTTCTGCAATTAAAGCTTGGATATCTTGCACTGCTGGCGCAAGTTGAGAATTCAAACTAGGAAAATTAACTTCATGCACCCGCATTTGATTTTAAGTCAGGGTACCAGTTTTATCCGAGCAAATTACCGTAGCTGCACCAATAGTTTCGCAAGCGTGCATTCGCCGGACTAAATTATTTGAGGCAGCCATCTTTCTCATACTATAGGCAAGACTGAGAGTCACGCTCATTGCCAAGCCTTCTGGAACAGCTACCACAATAATCGTCACCGCTACCATGAAATAATGCAGCAATGCTGTAGCCACATTACCAGGCAACCAGCTATTCAAACCAGGAGTTAGCCCAAGAGGATAGCCAAGACTAACTCCAACAGCAAAAAGTCCCAATCCTATCCCAGCAGTTTTCAGCCAAGCGATTAAACTATCGTTCTCTAGCCACTCTGGTGCTTTAACTCTACTACCAGCTATCTCCAAGCCATCGTAAACTACTGGTAGCCAAACTCGCACAAGTGCCACTAAGACGCTAGTAATCAACAGTCCAAACACATACCACTGTTGAAGCGTGAGGCTTAACTCTCCACTGACAAAACCGCGTACCAGTAGCGATACAAAAGTTAACCCAGCAAAAGAAAGACCAACTACACCAATCAATTGACTGAGTTTTTCTAGTTGACGATTGAGCGGTGTTTCTTCTCCAGTTTCAACAGTAGCAACTGCCGTTGCTAATTTACCGATTTCTGTATTGTCGCCAACGGCAGTAACTTCAAAAAATCCATTTCCTTGCTCAACTATAGTACTATCGTTTTGGCTTCCGCTGGACGGCTGGCTCGAAGTAAGATGTCTCTGTAAAATGTCACTCT
>Ga0181474_100004_pt1 | contig 23001 bp, 16 predicted proteins | sample In3P11_FD_119092 | JGI IMG/M metagenome (GOLD analysis project Ga0181474, IMG submission 119092) | Clean room microbial communities from NASA Spacecraft Assembly Facility at Jet Propulsion Laboratory, Pasadena, California, USA -... ... | reverse complement strand
ATCCTGCATTACTGAACCCTCCTTTTCTGAACTCTCCGTTTCTCAACAATCCATTTCCATAAGTTGTCCCATTTCTATAAGCTGTTCCATATCCTCCAATTCTATATCGGGGAAACTACCGTTAAATTCTGAGATCCTCTTAGCATGGATTTCATATAAACTATTAACTAAAGAACTTCTCTTTCTATAAATATCACCCTCATCGATATCCCAGTCATTTAAATAACTATTTAACCCATTCATTAGTTTATTACTATAATCAGTAATGTTCCTTAAATAATCTAACAAATCAGTTTTTTGATTTGTCAAAACAGCAAGCTGATCTGTCTCCGCAAACGGATTAGTTATTTTCTGATTATTTAACTGTATTTGTTTATTTATTTCCACAACTGATTCATCAAAAGTGCTCAATGTTCTAAGCCTGTCCTCTCTAACTTCACGTAGGAATCTATTAGTATTATTTTTTAGCTCGAATAAGATTTCATCAGTAATAATATTAAGATCCTTTATACTATTGCAAGACTTAAAATAAGACGTTATATAGTCTTCAAACTCATTTTCTGTAAAAAAGGCCCCATTATCTCTTTTTTTATAGTAAATTTTTTCAAAAGTATCTATTGTATTTTTACCAGAGCTAGTGGAATTGTTAGATCAAAATGAGTGGCTTTTTGTTATAGAACTACTATTATCACCACTTGTATTAGATGAATCATCTGAAGGAGTAGTTTCTTCGGGACTACCTAAGTCAGAAGAAGGTAGCTCCTCTTTATTGACTTCAGAAGGAGTAGTTGAACCATTGTGAGCAAAAACTACTAAATCATTATCATCAAAAGGAGGCATTTGATTATAATCATATAAAAAGCCTAATGGATTATAATCAAATAAAAAACCTAATCTGTCATAACGATTTAAATCATTATGACACCCTTTAGAGAAAAATGTTTTATTATTTAAAGAGTTTACACTAGAAAAATTTTTATTCCATTGTTTAACAGGTTCTAAATAAACTTTAGAGAGGTTAAATTCTTGAAGTAAACCTTTATTAAATTTAGCATTTAGGTTAACTATTGAGTTGTTGCATATAATTTTAACTTTACATTGAAAATTAGAATGTTTACCAATGAATTTAGAGATAACATCTGTAAGATAAACTCTATTACTTTTAAATATTAAGGCTAATTCCGTTAAAGTACCTTTATATTCAAAAGAAGCTTTCCACTCCCCACATACAATTTGAGGTATGAATATTGTAGTAAACCTACTTAATTTAATTAAAGGATATACAGGCATAATTTTCCTAATAAGGTATTTATGATTTATTCTAAAAGGAGAAGATCTATTATTAGAAATATCCACATTTAAACCTTTAATTGTTGATTCTAAATATCTACCAAGTAAAGGTAATTTAGTTAAAATTTTATATAAACCTTTAGCTAAACTTTCTGAATTAGAATTTTTACTACCTGTATTTTCAATGAATAAACATATTTTGTTGAATATATTTGTTGCATTAGTTAAACCTACTCCTAAAATAAATTTAACAAAAGGAAGAATATAATAAAAGTTTATCCCACCTAGTATAAAAATAAATATAACACTATATACACTTAAAGAAAAAGAATTTAAACTAAATTTTTTAGTATAAGCAGATATTACTAAGGTAACAACTATTCTTATTAATACAAGTTTACAGAATAAAGTGTAAAAGAATGATGTAAGATTTAGAGTAGAAATGCTTACACCTAACCCGCATAAGATTAAGAAAATATTAAGAATAAAGATAAAGATAAACATACAAATCATAAACGGTAAAATAGAATAAAAATTTTCTACAAAAAATATTAATTTTTCCTTTATATACTTATTTTTATTACTACCAAGTAAGCTAAGTATAACCATATATATTCCAATAATAAAAAGAGTAGCTAAGTATAGGTCATTACACATAGAATTAGCAATACACCCTTCTAATCTAGATATTCAGTATCCTATATATAAACCAAAATCATATCCATAATTATGGATCTCTGAAATTTTATAAGAAAGCACTTGTTTTTTAGTATTTATATACTTATAAGGTATAGGTAAGAAAAATGGATTACTAGATTTAACCGTAGAATTACTAGATTGATCCGTAGAATAACCCATATATAAAGGAACATTATATATAAACTTATAGCATAACCCAATCAATCTTCTGGGACCAATGTTATTTCCAATCGAAATTCTGGAAGCAATGTTATTTCCAATCGAAATTCTGGAAGCAATGATATTTAAGTTGTTTATGTATTTTTTCATGTTTTTAATTATTATTAAGTTCTTCAGATCTAACTGGTGGTTGAGAGATGTTACGGACCAATCCCATCCGGCAAAAGGGAACGCGTTAATTGTCACAGAGCTATCGCTCTGCCCCTACCTTTTATATGGTTTATTCATCTTACTCTTTTCACAAAAAGAGGGGTGATCAGGTAGCCATAATCTCCTGGTCTTTATCGTATAGCATACGGTTATTCCGTCCATGACCTTTACGGGATCACACCACGTTTACTGTAGGAGTTGAATAACACCACTTTAAATGATTCTGCTTTTTGTACTGGGCTAACATTACAATCCTGTTTCTTTTATATGAATTATATCTAGTTTCGACAGCTTTCCACCCCTGCCTACCTCTAGAACATTTAGACCGGACGACCAATAGAGGTTAGTGAGCTACTCACTTAACTATAACCACAAGCTCATTACAGTGCACGTCACTTGTTTAGTGCCGTGCCCTGAGTCGATTCAGCAGATGACTGGTGAGTCTGAAACGCCTATAAGTTGATACCTTATTGTTAAGTTAAACTAGTTTAACTTAAGTTCAATTTCCGCTCCATCGACACTCCTGTGTAAATTATCCGATAGGAAAGCCTTTTTTTACGAAATTTTCGTAAATGAACTTTGACTAAATTTCGAGGTTTAGCCTAGTTAACATTTGTAGAAAAATGGTACTCTTCCTACTTGAAAAAAGAGTGGAACCCAAATTACCGATTACGAGCTGGGTTGCCACTCCGTGGGACGACTTTGAGGTGGACTAATTTCGAACCTTTGTACACACTGTAGTTATCTGTTAAAAAACTAATGACAATATTCATCATCTTATATATGACATATGAAGATAGTTCATATATTTGTAGTTGTATTACCTATTATACTAACTGGGGTTATAGTATACTTCTGTATCAGTATAAGTGGAACTAAAAAAACATAAGGTTTTTTATCCTTAAATTTATCGATATCGTATTTTTTATTAGAAAGTATTAATTACTTTCTCTTATTTTACTAAATTTAATAAAAGTTTTAATATGGCTTTACTAATCATAGATTCATCTTCTCCCCCTCTAATTGCTGTGTAAATATAAATATACAGTGCAATTTTCCAGTTAATATCCATTTATTTACTGGGATTTGTTATACTATTTGGTAAAGGTGTTACCTTTCATAACAAGTTAACGGTAAAATAACCATTATTTTATAAAAATATAGAGATAGAGTTCTTAGATAGATTTTATCCTACAATTGTTCTTGTAATCTAGATAATAATTTTTCTAAGGATACAGATTCTACAACAATACGCATAGAACTGTGGAACATAGTTGTTAAGTGGTATTATAAATAATATTGTAAGCTTTTTAACTACATAAATTTATTGATTATCAGATGTACGTTTAGTGTTAGTAGGTGTACTAGAATCATCATTAGCCATAGAACAATCACTAAATCTACGTTTAGTAGTAGATGGACCAGACATAGAATAATCACCGTTTGCTAGTTTTGTTTGTAATATACTGTGCATTCTCATTTCACTAGATAGATTGGTCTGAGAATCATTTACTGCAGATACAGCTTCAGAATATTCCCTCTGTCATTCCTCTGCTTTACCGCTGTCTACATACACAAGTCTTTTAGATACAATATCAACCAAGTCCTTGTTAGCTCCTTCAAGTTGTTCCCCGAAGTAATGGATTTTTTCTTGTACTTTAGTAATTCTTTGCTGTAATTTTGAAAGGTCATTTGTAATTGAAGCACCACCTGGTCTAGAACTACCTATACCTGAATTATTAGGAGCTTGCATAGAATTAATATGCCCAGTTGCATTACTACCAACAGGTAAAGAACCACTTCCAGCTGTATTATTAGAAACTGTTATAGGACCACCACAATAATACATTAGGAAGGTATTCTCTTTAAGACATTCATTAATTACAAAACGAATACCACCTAAAGAGCAAAAATAACTCAAGCTAGCGATTCAGTTATCTAGATTAGTAAAAACGTCATATTCTAAATAATTCAAAAGAACAAGTCTTATAACGTAGCCCATGGCAGCAGTAATAATACTACTAAGTAAACCAATAATAATATTTCTATTTATAGTAAATATACCACTTTGCAAGGGCATAGAAGAAAATGTGGTACGTTGAGGTAAATAACGTAGTTTAGTTTCTCATCTATAACAGGAGTTGTTTACCCTTTTAACAATACTATTTAAAATACAAATATGAACAATATTACCATATTCAGCTAAAAAGAAAAGTACGGAAGGTACGGTGAATAAAACAGGTATAGTAACTGCTAATACTTCAAGAACAGAGATAATTGTTGGAAAATATAACATTTTAAATTTAGAAGAATTATCTTAAAATTACATTTAGTTAAAAAGTTTATTTTAATTAATAATGGTAATTATCTATTTATGATTAGATTATATATTTTAGAATAAAGGTTAAATAAGGGTTTTTAGGGCTTTACTAATAATAGATTAATCTTCTCCCGTAATTGCTGTATAAGTGTTAACCTGTATAAGTGTTAACCTATAATGCAATTTTCCAGTTTAAATCTGAAATATTTCTTTAAACTGGGATATGTTATGCTATTTTGTAAATCATACAACCTTCATAACAAGTTAATGGTAAAATAACCATTATTTTTAGTAAAATTTATCGATAGTTGTTAGATAGGTTTTATCCTACTATTGTTCTTGTAATCAAGATAAGAATTTTTCTAGGGATACTGATTCAACGACAATTGGCATACTCGAATGGAGTATACCACAAATTTCTGAACATTGCGGGTTATTTCTACGTTTATTTAATGTAATTGAATAATACTTATTACTACTCCAGTCAAAGAAAGTATGTTATTTTTTAACTATTATTTAGTTATTTATGAGAAAAATAATAGTTTTTATATTTTTTACCGTCTTTTAAATGAAGATAAAGAGCTTTTCTATCTAATTTGATATTTAAAGTACCAAAGTATTTAATTGTATCCGTAATACTTTCAAATTCTTTCTCAAAATTTTCTCCTTTTACTACTATAGGTTTATTTTTTCTATTCACTTTTAAGGTATCTAAGTCTGCATCTACTTTTAATTTTTTATATTCATCAATGATTAATCCTACTTCTGAAAAATGATCCGGTAAAATATTATCTGAAAATTTACATAAGAAATTATGAAACACTTTTTCATTTTTTATATATTTAGTAAGAGTGGCTCTTTTAATCGTTAAACCTAATTCTCTTAAGTATTCAATACAAGATGTTAACGAATCGAAATTTAAAGTTTGGCCTATAGAATCTGAATTTACAAAGGCATTTCCTTCTTTAATTTCTAATTCTACTGATATACTTCTACGAGTTCCTAATATATACATATCTTGTCTTTCTTTTTGCATAACCTCTACTAATTTATCCACCGGAATATTGCTTGTTAAAGCAGTAGGTATGTAATAGCTTAATAGTAAGAATTTATTAAGATATGGTTTTTTAGAATCTACAAACTTTTTACTAGTTTCAGTGTGTATTTTTAATACTCTTTTTAGTTCAATCTTAGATTTCGCATGATAATAAAGAGTACTACAAGTTAAATCATAAACATATACAGGATCACCTTTTGAAGATCCTGCGTTAACAACTCTTAATGTATTCAAGTTAAATTCTTTATTTAATAAATAATACTGTTCTAACATTAAAGAGTCTTTATAACTAAATATAGTAGAATCTAATTTAAATACTATTAATTTAAAAGCTCTTACCCCTTCTTTGTGAAGTAAAGGTAAAAATTTACCACTTAAAGGGAAATCACCTTTAAAATAATAATCCATTCTACGTCTTAATAAATTAGATGAACCTACGTATTTATGCCCTGTATTTTTATGTATAAAGATATATACACCCGAGAAACCTTTATATTTAGATTTACCTGTTAACTCCGCTAAAAGTTGTTTATTTTCCGGTGTAGATATAGGAAGATCCCATTCAACACCTTTAACTTTTAATAATTCTTCTAATCTAGAGTCAGTAATGGATAAATTTTGATTTAATAATATTTTATTAATAATGGATGAATTCGTTGGTTTTTCACTATTGATATGATCTAACGCTAAAGACTCTGGATTATTTGCCAAAGGTCTTATTGAATTAAAAGATCTAGTTGCACTATAATTTCTAGTTAGAGATATAACAGCTATTGAACCAATACGTTTATCAAATGTGTAATGCTTATTAAAAACACTTCTACTAATTGTACAATGCAAACACTACAATAATGACAAGTGCTTTACTTTTTTGTATGAATATTTATTTATACATTAAAATAGTTTAGCAAACTATCGTAGAAATCCCTAAATATAATCAACCAAATGAATATATCTATTTAACAAAAAATATAAAGAATACTTATATTTTTCTGCACCTTTTCAGGAGGGGGCTGACTATATCTTAAGCGTTATTATTACTAATAATACCAACCACCGTTTAGTCGATGAACTGCATACCAAATATTTTATACTTGGTACTTGGCTGCGGATTGCCCATTGAATAATAAATCTTGATTTTACTGTACCACGAGTCATTACCTGTGCCATAAGTTATGTTACCATACTTACTTAGTTAAGATTCCTTTAGGGCTTTCCCGTCAATTTGATGATTTATAACCGTAGGTTCACTACAGTTTTGGCCATTGTTCAGACCATAGAATGTTCCTAATCTGTTAATTAAAACAGAGAATTGATTTAATCTACCTGGATATGCATCACATTTTACTCCTAATGCAGGTATGGCAAATGAGTGGATAACCGAGAGTTTACTTTTCCATGATCTAAATATTTTATATAGTATATTACTTTGTTGGCACTCTTTTAGTTATGGGGTGATCATGTTTAGCTTGTACCCGTGTAGTAAGTGTAACCTAAATAAGACTCGTTGGTATTTAAACAACTAGCTATCTTATTACGGTTAGCCTTAATATTTACGCTATCAAAGTATTTAACTAATGATGCTATGCTAGAAAAATTGTATATTACTCCTGTAACATCTTGTTTAATATAAACTGATTTACTGTTTTTCAAAGAAAAATCTTTTTTTTAGAAATAAAGATCTTTTATCCAAAATAAGCTTAGATAACTCTTCTAAAGATAAACCAGCTTTATTTGCATCTGGTTTTAATTGATCTGTAATTATAAAGTAATCTAGATAAAGTGATCCGGTTTTTATACATTTTGTAACAGTAGCATGATGTACACCTAAATCAGCTTTCAATACATTTAAAGAAGTTGCAGTGTAATATAAAATCTTACCTTCAAAATCATATAAATAAACAGTATTTCCTTGATTAACTCTAAAATTAACAACTCTTTGAGTATTTAAGTTAAAATTACTATCTAATAAGTGATATTGTTCCAAAAACAAAAAGTTATAATCTGAGCTTAATTCCTCCTAATTTTTTCTTTACTTTTGCTAAAACTTACAACTGATCATGAGCAAAAGTAAAGAAAAAATAAATAACAAATACTTCCAAATTAAAAGCAGCTATAAAAAAAAATAAAAATATATTTTTATTTTTTTTTATTGACCCTTCTTTTTTAATCAAAGGAAGCAATAAACCATATTCCTTATAAAATAGAGGGTTAGGATTAAAATATTGTTCTAATCTTCTTGAAAGACTATTACTTGACCCCACATATTTTCTACCAGTTGCTAAGTGTGTAAAAATATATATACCGGCCTTAGGTCTTCTGCTTTTAGGTTTACCTACTAAACCAAATAAAGCTGGAAATGTTTGACTGTCGAAGGGTAAGTCAAAAGTTACACCCTTAATATTTAACAAAATATTCAGTTTCTTTTGTGTAATAGAAACACCTTGATTAGCTAGTACTTTATTAATTACTTCACTTGTGATATCACTGTGGTTATTCCCCGAATAAAACCGACCAGAACATTTATTTATCACTAGCCTTCTCGGGGTTGTCCTACAACAGGGTAAGGCCCCGCAGGGGACTAGGAAAGCAAAAGAACATTTAATCGAAAGCTTACTTTACCATGATCTAATAATCTGGTTTCATTATATTAAAAAAACGGTACCCAAATGTACCACAGTCAAGTAATATACATACACCATTTAGGGTTAGAGATGGATGATACTAGTTTCTACATAAATCATGTAGGGTTAGAGATGGATGATACAAGTTTATACATGAATCATCTAGGGTATAAGCATTTGTCCCCCATATTGACAATGAAACTATTAAAATAATTAGAGTTTAGGTATAGCTGTAAACCCAACGACCTATTATCAGGTCGACTAGAGTATACCTTAATCTAGAATAGTTGAGTGTAACCCTCTTTATACTATTATAGACCACTACCGTCTACTCGTTGCTCTTTTACAACCTACTACACCATGATGGTGATGTAGCCTAGCAATCTTTCTTTGCTGCTGTAGCATGAGTTACAAGATTGTAGGGTAACCAAATAAGGTAACTAGGTGATTTAGATCCGCGATAACCCATTTAACTTTCGTATATACCTTTTGATATTACTATACCTATGGTCATTAACATAGCCACGTTTAACCTTTTGAGTTTGAACGTTTAGTTAAAAGGTCTTTAGGGTGTTCCCGGAGTTTGATAGTGTATAGACATATAGAGGTACTTGCTAAAGGTCCTCAGTTCATCTGCTGCAGTAAGAATAAATCTAGTATGTGTAATTTCAGGAAGAATAACTCTGTTATCTACTTCTAACATTCTTAACGCTCCTTCTTCTAAATCAGATTCAGGTACTAAGTAAGAATCAAACTCAACAAAATCTCCATCACTATTTAAGAAATCTGGATATTCGTAGGATCAGTATCATTGGTGCAGATTTTAATTAAAATCTTGTCGACTGTACATTAAGCATCAAATAATTTGACACCCACAAGTGACCCAGTCTGTTGCGATAAATAAAAAAGAAAATAAACTATTTACCGACAGTCTTGTATTATTACCTAGATACTAATAATGATAATAATATGTTAACTGTTTTCACTCATGTCGCCAGAAAAAGTATAAAACTTTTTTAAAAGAATTTTGTCAAATTCTTAGAAATATATATATTTCTTGACTATCGAATATATGTAAAGGGGGGGGGGGTTAGAAGAACTTTCACAATATAAAAAATTTTAATGGTTTATAAACCTACTTTATAAAGCATAGAGGGGTGTAAATAAGGTACTATTCATTCCCTTAAAGTTAGAATAGATGAACTTTTAATATAAATAGAATATCTATCTATATCTTTTAAATATTGAATAGTACAATCGAGATTAAATTTATTTTTAAGAACTTTAATAAGAAATTCTACTTCTGTAAGTTTAAAATCATTTGTAGCTATTCTTACACCATATTTAGTCCAACCTCCGTCGTCCATTATTAAAATTGCTAAAGCTAAGGGAGTTAAATAATTTTCTATTTCAGGATGTATATACTTTTTACCTTTTTTGTAAAACATCTTATGAATCCAGTTAAAGCTTCTAAAAGTAAAAGTATTAAATTCATACCTAAAATGTTCTGTTTTTTTATCACCTTTTTTTAAAATAATAGTATGTACTCTAGGTTCTAAATTAGAACAATAACCTCTATCATAATAAAATTTATATAATCAAAAGAGGTAATCTTTATGAATTATACTTTGTCTATAACAAAGTCTTGTACCTTCTACAGATCTATTATTACCATAGCAATCCCCTAAAAGTGAACCGATTATCACAGAGATGACATCTTGATTATGAGGACCTATTCTAGAAGCAGCTCTTACTCTAGTATGAAAATACATTTTAAATTTATTTATATTATTTTTTCTTTGACCTACAAATAGCAAGGCTAAATTATAGGTATCTTCTATTTTATTTAATATATACGATTTAGGGCCACCGTTAAAGAAACCCTCTGCTAATACAGATAATGAAGGATCAGTAACTTCATCCATTAAGTATAATAGTTTGAAAGAAGGGAAAGCGATTAATACTAAGATTAAAGCCATGGAAATATTATCATACAGAATAGCTAATAAATAAAATGAAATTATAATAATTTTACTTTTACAACAAACTAGCTATGTTATTATATCTAATGAAGAACAACATAACTGTACAATTATAGATTCTACCACAATGTTAAAAGTTACATAATGAACATAAATCTCTTTAATTCATGTTAAGTTAGAATGTATGCACTATAATAAAAAAAATATGTACAACTACCCTAAATATTTTAACCATTAAATTCGGATCTTTTACTATTCATTCTACTTTGAATATTACGAATTTGTTCTACTCCTTCGTCAGAAAGATGAGCCTTAGATCTAATAATTTCAGCTCCCTCACATCAATCTACGAAATTTAAAGATTTAACACCTTTAGTATAATACTTTTTAAAAAAAGGTATAATCTTATTTGTAATATCCTTAACATTAGTAACTACAAAATAATGTACATCATGTCTAGAATCTTTTTTTATTCTACCACAGTTAAAAAAAGTTACAAATTTTTGTAATAAAAGCATATCTCTCGAATGTTGAGCTATTGAAAACCCTATATCTATTCGAGGTATTTCATTTAATTTATTTGCCCTAATAATTAAATAAAAACTTCCATCACCCGTAGTAAATCCTGCCACTCAAAAAAGGTGAAGGAAGATCTTTATCCAATATTAAAGGTCTTTTTACAGCTTCTATATTTGAAAATTTAACTTTTAATTCTTCAGATAAACCTAAATTTAATGAAGCTTTTAAGGATAAAACTTTTTTTAAGCCATCTAATATTAAATGTTCTTTATTTATCATTAAATTAACTATTTCTTTAAATAACTTATAATCTCCTAACTTTTGTGTAACAAGTGGATATTTATCAAAATGGGGTATAACAACATCCAAAATATCCTTTAACTTATCTACACGGTAAGTACAAGTATCTTTAAAAATTACCAATTTTCCTATATCTTCTCCAAAAAAATTTTTAAGATTTAACATAAGATCTAAATCTGTTATATGTGTAGTAATTTTAAATCTAGCATTAACAGCTCAACCAGTTTTAGTAGAAGAACTTTTTAATACACTAACAGTAAATGAACCTTCAGCGTCTACAAGTCCTGTTACAAATCAAGGATGAAGATTAGATTTATCATTACTCACTTTATTTGTTAAAGTGTTAGACTTAGTTAAACTAGAGTAAGATCTAATTTTTGTTTTAGGTCCCTTACCGAAGGTGGGGGATCAAACGGAATTAAAAGTATTTTTTTTCAATATATTTCTATTCTGATATAATATATATTCCATAGAATACACCTTAAATGCATTAAATGATTAACGCATCAACTACCGTCTACTCGTTGCTCTTTTACAATCGTAGTAAATAATTACCTAATTGATTTAGATCCGCGATTATCTCCATTTCAAAAATGAAATCTTTCTTACTTATTACCATCTCTGAGTAATTAGTTCAGCCACTTTAGCGTTTCGGCTAAAGCTTGGTATAAGAAATTACTAAGACTTCCCCGGAATTTGGCAGTTTTACCCAACTAAAAGTTTTATTAAATAGGTGTAATAGTTCATACAAGTTCGATTAGTGTCAAAATAAATGGACTATATAATTATCCAGTTAATCAACAGGATATTTAACGTTTAGTCTCTGGGGATTACCTACTCATAATATAAATAATTATTATTTTGGTTTCCTGCTTGGTTATTCATTGTTACATCCTTTCCCGACTACCATCATTACATTGCATGGTAGGGGGTCGCCTAATTTAGGCGTAGCGCTAGCGCTAGCGCTACGCCCTCCGTAGGAGAAGAGTTATCACTTATAATTATTAATCCTACCCGCTATAATACTCTAGGTCCCTAAGGCCCCCTAATTTTTTTTTTCTAGTAATTTCGCATAATCGTAATTACGTCGAAAAAAAAATAAGTATGCAGGGAATATAATTATAGTATCAAAGGCTTTAGAAACTTCCAGCATTCAGTTAAATTAAACTCATAGTTTTTCTAAGTTTATTGCTTATTATTTGGACGAAAATTTATATCTGTCTTTAAATATCGCCCCTGATTTCATATATCTTACAACAGTGCTTCCACTTATATCTAAGAATTTACCAGCTCTTCTAGCTGAAACAAAACTTCCTATTAACTCAAATCCTTCAGATGAACATTTTTCGTATATATTTACAGGATTTCCACGTTTTGTGCTCATTAGCAATTTAGTTTCTTCAGAAACTTTTCTACCTAAAGCTTTTTGTCTAATTAGCTCTCTACATTGTTCGCTATGAGATTTTCCGTATATAGGATTAAGTTCACCGGTAATTTTTTTTAAACTCATAAGGTTTTTAGTTTCTTCACTCATAGAGCGACCATACCAATAAGCCTTTTCTCCAGCATATACCCCTTTTAGGGATTTACTGATTTTGGATTTAGTTTCCTCAGACAATTTTAAGCCTTTAGAACTACCACCCGCTATTTTTTGAATATTATACTGAGGATTTAATTTATAAAAGTAGTATTGTTCTTTGACATCTAATTCAGATCCAATACAATACTCTAAAATAGTTACAGAAAAATTGGAATACCCATATTTAATTAAGGCTCTACTTATTATAAGCTCATTCCGACTAGTTATATAGCTCAAGCTAAAATATTTAATGAATCTTTTACGGAGATCAATAGATTGTCCTACGTAAATATCACCAGTTAGTTTATTAGTTAACATGTAAATCCCAGCTTTATCTTTGTTTTCCTTTAAGATTGCCTTTTTCATAGAATAAGCATCTTCATAGACTACAGAAGGAGTAATACGGCCATTACTAGAATAACTGTTATCTTTAGAGATACAAGTAGAATAAGTTCGCACAAGCACAATTTTTTTTTTAAAAAAAAAAATGGGGTTGCGTACAGAAAATTTATTGAAATTTAATAAGCTGTTTAATTTAATCTTAGAACACTTTTGAGCAGGCACAGTTTTACCATGGTTAAGATATTTGTTACTTATAGGTGATTTAGAACTATCAAAGTTTCTAATAATAGCTCCTTGTATTCAACCTACAGCAAATAAAATTGCAACTAAGTAGTACATAATGTTATCCGCTTTTTCAGTAGAATATAATAAGTCTATAAACCCAGCCGCGGGAGCTTACACCCCCCTTATAGCTTCCTCCACTAATACTTAGTTTACGGTAGGCAGCAGAGAGAACATTTATATTTTAAACTTATTATACCTAATATACCAAATAATAATCCTGCTAATTTGAGTAGTTACTCTTTATATTTGTGTTGATATTAAAGTTATTTAATGGCTAATTTCTCATCAATTTATTATATACTCGTACGGTATATAAATTAATGAATCCTAGACTTTCTATAGCTAATACTACAAAACCTATCTAATTATTATCATCTTCCTTCCTAAACGTATTCATTTGAAGTTTTATTTTTAATATCTTCTCAGATCCCTCCTTAGTAAGATGAGCTTTCGAAGTAATTAGTTTGGCGACATCCACCCAACATTCAAATTCTTTACGCTTAGAACCCAGTATTGGGAAATTTGTAAAGAAAGGGATGATAATTTTATTTATATCTGGTAACTTAGTTACAACATAATTATCGTAAACCATTCTAGATACTTCAACTCTACCGCAGTTAAAGAAAGAACAAATTTTGTGCATAACTAAAGAATCCCGACTGTGCTGTGTAATTTGACAACCTAGCCCAAATTTAAGCTCATTGTTCTTATTGTAAGACTTTACAAAGAAACAACCTTCAGCGTCCATAAAACCAGCTACCCAATGGGGGTTCAAACTCTCAGGTATTACCACCACAGGGATTTCTTTCCCCTTAATATAAGGAAATTTTTCCTGTAGTTTTGCGGGCAACCCTTTATTCATAGAAGCCCTTATAGCCAGAATTTTATTAAACCCTTCAACAGTTAAATGCTGTTTATTTTTAATACATCCCAAGGCTTCCTTGAAGAGTAAGTAATCTCCCCTTTTTTTTGTGATTAAAGGGTAAAGGTCAAAATGATTTAGAATAATATCTAAATCCTTAATAGCAAAAATTCTATACTCTACCATATTAGGCCGACTACTAGATTTTACTACCCCTACCCCACCAAAAAACTCTTTAAGTAATAATAAAAATTCTTCATCCTTTTTGTGTAAAGCTATGGAAAATCCAGGGTTAACATAATAACCTAATTTATATCTAGAGTTTTCACCTATTGCTAAATGAAAACATGCCTCACCATCACAAAACCCTGTCACATAAGCAGGGTGTAACTTATTTAAATTAGCAGAAAAAGCAGAATTTAGGTTAAATTCAGCTGAATGCGTATTCGATCCAAATTTAGGATCATTCCTAATTTTTTTTTGACCCTCTGTGAGAGTCAAAAAAAAATAACACGCAAGGTTTAACCACAAGGAATTTTCCGTATATTTATTCAATAATATAAGACATATACAATTTCGCCGTATACCGTACGAATCTTAAATAAAGTCCGTCCGGCTTAGCAGAAAGATTACCTAGAAAGTATTTTAAACTCGTAAGTCTTTACTTCCTAAGTTTTTATATTATTAAATCGAGATTAATATTAAACTATTTTTCATCTCCGCGTTTTTACGGCATAAATTTAAGCAAACTCTGACCCAGCCAGGTTTTATTTTTTTTTTAATTCTCCCGCAAAGGCGAGAGAATATAAAAAAAAAAATTAGGTGCTACGCAAAAGTCCCCGGCTATTACATAAAGCTCTTGAGGGAGACTTCGTGTTTCGTATAGCTTACCGTTAACTTCTTAGTAGAAGTGGTCAGCACCCTGGAAGGGTTTAAATAGAGCCTGCTAGGATTCTTTCATGCTATATATATATTTATTTGGACCCTTGATTTCTCAAAGGGCCAGAGTACACCTTACAGTTAAAAAACTGAAGAGTCATCTACTCGTTGCTCTTTTACAATAAAATATTATTTTACTGTTTTAGATCCGCGATTTTCCATTTTAAGCTGTTCTAACTTCTATCTCTAACCTTATTACCCTACCTTAGTTGTTAGTTAAGCCAGATAAAAATTTACTTATATCCTTGGTAGTTAGAGCTTTAGGAGGTCCCCGGAATTTGACTCTTATACACAAAATTCATGTAGTTCTACTAGCGCTTCCATTTGTGGACTAGCACTATCTTGGAAGTAAAGTCCTCAAGCTCTAGGTGCATCACATATAAATTCGTTTGATATAGTAAATAAAAAGCTTATTCCTATAAAAAGAGAACTTAGTATACCACTACTTTGTAATGGTAAGCTAGTGAATGCGTGAGGTTTAGGTGGGCTATGTAATGCTCATTCTAATCCTGGAGCACATTTATCTTTAAGTATACGTAAGTAATCACTAAATAACTGAGGAACGGCTCAAGGGTATCCAAAGATAGCTTTACCTTTAACAAGTTGTAAGTATACAATATGTAAGAATAATGCTGTAGCAGCTACAGAGATTATAGAACCAATACTACTAATAAAGTTTCAACCTGTAAAAGCATCAGGATAATCACTAATTCTACGTGGCATACCTTGTAACCCTAAGAAATGTTGCATTATATCTTTTAAATATATGCGTACGTACTGGAGATTTTATAATTTATCTTTATAGCTGTATATTTTACCATTAAAAGGTTTTCCATTTTCAATTAAACTTTTTAATGTATAATAATTAATCTTAGCATATTTTAATGCTTTTGACACACCATTGATCTTATCTATTAGTTCATGTGTACTACTATCAAATACGTAAATCGTTTTTCTGTTGGAAACTTCTTTTATTAATAGTAAAAAGTCCTGGAATAGAATATTTTAAAGTCTCTCTTTGTTCATTGAACTTCTAATTTTAATTATTTTAGCTAGTCCTTTTTCTGTTAAATGTTCTTTGGTTTTTACTATCTCTACTACTTTACACCAATTATTGAAATCTTTCGATTTCTCACCTAAGATTTTATTTTTTAAAAAGAAAGGGATAATTTTATTTATGTGATCAGAAAGTTTAATAACGATAAAATCACCATATTCTGCTCTTTGAGCAGAATAATATTTTCCACATTCAAAATAATTAATGAAACTTTTCATTAAAAATTCATCACGAGTGTGTTGAGTTATTTGGAATATTAAACGTACTTGTTTACCAGTTTTAATAGTATTACTAGATAACAATTTTACACCAAAATAACCTTCACCACTTGTAAAACCAGCAACTCATTGAGGGCACAATGGCTGCAAAGCATAAATAGGTCTAGAAACAGGTTTACATAGAGGGAAAGCAACTTTTAAGCTATCAGATAAACCTAAATTCATCGAAGCTTTTATAGCTACTAATTTTTCTAACCCTACCTGAGTTAAATGCTCTTTACTGCTCATAAGTTCTACAGCTCTTGAGAATAATTCAAAGTCTGCTTTTTTATTGGTGTTTAAAGGATATTGTTGAAAGTGAGGAATTATAATATCAATCATTTGGTTTAGATTATTAACTCTATATGTTACTTTATCTACACCAAATTTGGTAACTAAACCTGCACCTTTAAAATACGCATGAATTTTATTTAATAATTCCTCATCTTTCGCATGTAAAGTAATTTCAAATCTAACTCCTACACTTCATCCAATATGTCTTTCTTTGGATGATAGAATAGAAAGCATAAAGGATCCTTCTGCATCCGCAAACCCCGTAATGAAGTTAGGGTCCAAATGATTATCACTATGGTTTAAATTAGCAAAGCTTGAGTAATAACGAACTTGATTATATAACAGTTTAGAGGCTTTAATTGAATTTCTAATAATTCCAGTTAAAGACTTAATAAAGATATTATAAAATTTTCCTAATATTCAACTTTTGTTGAATATTCTGTACAGCTGCATATATTGAAACTAATAAGCATAAATAATTTATCTAAACAGTGTCCCGAAATAAAAATATAGACAGTAAACCTAAGAAATAAATCTCATCTTTAGTTCTCTTAAAAATATATTTAATCATTTAAGAAACAAACAACAAAGAGATCTATAAAAGGAATCGGCTATAGCAGCTCTAGCTACTTTACCATCAATTTTAAAATATTTAGCCATCTCTCTACCTGATTTAAATTCTGTAACTATCTCATTATCTAGATTATATACTGCAATATGTTTTCTCAATTGATTATCTCCTATAGGTTTTTCTGTGTATTTTTCAAAATCATCTGTAATTACTGGCTCAAAGGATAAGATATATTCTGATTTATAAATATAATGATATTTCACATAAGATAGTAAAGTACTATGGCTAACTTGTAACCCTTTTAACGCTCTATTTATTGAAGAATAAATAACAGGTTCTTCATTAGGTGAATTTATATTATAAACAAACACTAAAAAACAATAATATTTATTATCTATATCTTGTTCCTCAAACTTTAAATTATTGGCTGTTTTGAAAAGCTGTAAAAATACATGCAACCTGTTATAACCTTTAGAACCTATAGTGAATAAAGATAACAATTTTTCTATGACAAAAATAGCATTATTCAAATTATTACCCCACTGAGGGTTTACCCGTGGAATAACTTTAAAATTACTATTAATTGTTGGTTCAAACATTATTATTGCATATTGTTCATAAACTAAGGATAACTGAGGAGGAGTAATATATATGAACTCTAAACCTCACTTTGAAGATGGAGTTTTAGATATTTCTAACTCTCCTAATGAATGAGGATTTCGTAAACCTTTAGTTAATTTGTTATACTCTTCCATTCTTCTAGATAAATTATTAGAGCTACCTATATAAAATCTACTAGGATCACTTATGTTAGTTAATTTATAAACACCTGAAACTCCTATATATTTAAATTTAATTTCTTCACATCCTTGTTCAAGAGAATCAAATATTATAGATTTATTGTCTATTCCATATAAATTACTAGAATTCGTAGAATAATGGCGTTTAAATGATCCAAAAATTTTTTTCTTAGGACTCAAGCTATATTTGCAAGGTAAAATTTTTTTAGGTAAACCTTGTCTAGATAAAAGATCAGTACTTATTAGTCACTATTTTTACAATAGAGATCATATCATTACCCTTAACATAAAGTACTAAATTATAATTAGTTAAGGGTATCCGGCGTGTGATCGTTGAGGGGTTATTTATTCCCCTACAAGCTTGCAGGGAGGGGAATAAAACTTCCCTGCTGATTATTAAATGTTTACTATTTTCACTTCATAAGTAAGTAAACCATAAGAATTTTCCAGCATACAGCCAGAATTAAGGTATATTATTACCCATTGTACTACATAATTACTTATGTAGACCCCCAACATCGAGGGAAGAAAGTTAAATTACGTTTAAAAACCGGACTATGTCTTGACCATAAATATATGGCCTCTTTCGTGTAGTCTCTGAGGATCCTACTCATAATTACAATTATTTTGGTTTCCTGCTGATTATCTAGATATACTTAAGATTTTTAAACCATCTACTGATTAGTACTTAAGCCTTGTGAGAGTTCCCAGCATATAGAAAGATTGATAGGGGCTAATTTATTAATTTTGAGTTTCATTACGCGGTAAAGATTGTAATATTCAATTTTCGTCATTTATGGATGTATATTTATTTGTGTCTAAGTTCTTTTTAATTAATGTCCATCTTACTTTAAAATGTTGTCTAGCAGCATTTATAGAAGGGAATATTAATTCCTCATTCTTTTCATTATAACAAAAAACTAGGGCTCCTCCTATACCATACTGAGGAGATAATTTACCTTTTAAACCTTTAAAGGCATTATCATTTTTTAAATAAAATTCCTTTATACCTTCGCTAATAGCATTTTTCGTCTCATCTGAAGTAGTATATCCAAACTTAGGATGATTCTCTTTTCTCAAAGTTTCCTTTAACTTATTTATGGTATCAATACTATGAGTAAATCCGAAAGAGCTTCCTGCAATCTTTAATATGTTATAACTTGGCTCGTAATGATCGATTCACTTTTGTTCTAACTTTACACATTCTATTGCGTCTTTTTCACAAAACTCCAAAATACCTAAAGAAAAGTTATTAAGTCCATATTTCTTCATTGCTCTTATGAGTATTGTTGTACCAATTTTATCAGAATTTGCGTAATAAAAATGACTAACCATTCTTTTAGATAAATTAATACTACTACCTACATACAAATCATTGGTTACGTCATTGATAAATAAGTATACTCCAGATTTGTTTTTTAGCTCTTTGTAAATTTTTCTTTTACTTTCCTTAAGGTCTTTAAAATAGATGACAAAATTATTTGGTGAACTACCATTATTAGGACTCCCATTTGAAATATTTCTATTACATGCGTTTTTAAACTCAAAACCTCTTCCATTTAACCTAACCCCAGTGAATAAAACTCAGAAATGAGCTTTAGAGTAAAGTAAGTTATAATCTAACCCTAAAATTTTAGGTATTCAGAAATATCATCCACTAAATAAGGCAAATACAGCACCCATACTTAAAACGTAGTGAAAATGAGCTCTAAAGTCTTACACGTTTCGGAGTAAGCTGGACTATATCTTCATCCATAGATGTACTGTGTTGCGTGGTTTTCCACCTCAGCACAGCACCATACCATATAAAATATGGCAAATGGAGTTGCACGTATAGTCTCTTAGGAATCTACTAGATTCAGGTGTCTAATGCTCTGTTCAATTGGATACTTATCCTAATCCCATAATGATAAGTTTGCTGTGCTACCATTCCTTCGTTGGTAACAGAAAAGGGTATTAGAGTAGGGTAACAATAAAGAGAAAAGCCCTTATCTCTTTGGTTTCCTGCTGGTTGCCAAATCTCTTATATTTTCACTGTACTAATAGGGGTTAACCAGTATATTAGTTAATTTATTAGAACTAGTAATAAGAGCTCTAATGGGGTTCCAGCAAATAGTGCAATTCTTTTTCAAATTTCACAATATGAAAGTAGCAGCTCCTTTTTTTTAGTAAGGCTATAAGAAAAAATAAGTGTTATTCATCGTGATCAAACAATGGACTATTAGAAACTCTAAGTCCTTTATATAACTCTTTGTGTTTAATACGTAACTCTAAAGAATTAGTATTAATGTTTCGATTACCATCTAATACTTTTACACACTCTCTAAGGCTAGAGTAACGTTTGATGAAAGTAAGACCCCCTTCGGAGACTGAGTATGTATAAACTGGAATACTTGCAGTTCTACTTCTCAACTTTGGACGGAATTCCTTTAAACTCGTAAGTGTATTATCTGCACTAGGTATTAGGTCATACGAAAGATGGTATTCACCCAATCATAAAGTGTCCGTAGTGCAAAGTAATAATGTATTGGAACCACTTTGTTTAGAAAAGCGCATAAATGCATTAACACTGGGAAATGTTTTAAGGAGTACACTTTTATTTTTATCATATACATGTACTACTTTAACCTTCGTACTACTAGGTCTAATCTTGTCTCTAATAGTTTGCAACTGGTTTGCATCCAAGTCAGTTAATGATATGATATACTTATTTGCATATACGTAACCCGAATTTGCTGCTCGTCTAGCAGTATTTTTATGTACCCCTAATAATTCAGCTAATCTTTCGTAACCATAAACAATACTATTAAAGGTTAAGGTCGAACAATCATAAACAAAAATCGGAGTGCTTCTAGTAAGAGATCATAATAATCTTTGTTCCAAAGAGTGACTCTGGTTTCACGCAGCACCCTCTGGTCCCACTTTATCAGTTTGTAAACTGGCATTTTTACCAGGTTTATTATTTAAACCTGGGGCGGGACCAAGCGCTATACGTCTTATGTTATAAACAAGAGTATATCTATCCAAAAAGTATTGCTCTAATAAAATATGGTCAGAATTAACAGATATAGTACTTCGGATAGGCGAATCACCTAACACAAGTATTTGTAGACTGAATTCTGACAACCCATGTTTTATAATTGCGGAAGAAATAGCGCTACCTCTGGTAGATTGAAACTTAACATAAGAGTTAGAGTAATAATTTGATAATCTCGATGATAAATTCATAGCGCTACCTATATATTGATTACCATTTATCTTATTGGTTCACAAATAAACGCCTCTTTTATGCACAAAAGATGTTCTAACTATACCTTCTGCAGGTTGAGCATTTAAGTATTCAGTATGTCCAGCAGGTAATATAGCAATAGGTAGCAATGAATAACATATATTTTCTACATGAGCAACTACGTAGTAGGTCAATTAAGTTGCTCATTTATTAACATACAACACTGCTCACGCAGTGGATCGGACTATAACTTATCTAATGATTTAACTTAATAAACTTTCGACTGTCACGTTTAGTCTCTACGGATCCTACTCGAGAATAAATTTATTCACTTTGGTTTCCACGGTATTACCTTACATGGGGAGACCCTTATATTTTCCGCCTTAAGAAAACACATAAGGCTTCACCGTTAGCAAAATTAATAATTTTACCGAAAAACGTATGTAATTTTTCATGGTGACAAGACCACACGACACCTACTAAAGAACACAGTAAGCTCTAAATTTTTTTAAAGACTCTAACTTTTCTCCCAACAAAGGATAGTTAGTACAATGTGCCACTATATTCGCTAATACCTCTTTCTTGTATACCTCTATAAAATAAAAGTTACCGTATGGGTTACGAACTTTATTTGATATTTCAAAATACTGTTTTATAGCGTCTATTAAATAAACGTCGTCATTTTGTCCTATTGAGAAAGAATGTGCTTTCGTTTTACGAATAGAAAAACAACCTTCCGCTTCTATAAAACCAGATAATCAAGCTTTAAAATAAGTAGGTACATTAAAATTCGCGTCTATAATAGCAGATTGCTCTTTAAATTTACTATCTCTTGTGTATAAGTATTTTTCTACCGAAGTTTCAGTTAAACATGTTTTTAAGAATGCAAGTTGACAGATTTTTTTTGAAGTTAAAGGAGGATAAGTATCAAAAATTTTGATTACTTCAATAATTTCTTCCTTTTTATTTACAACTCAGATAACATCACCCTGTTTACCGGTAATCCTAACAGTTCCACCTACTACTTTAGCAACCTCAACCAACATATTATAATTAGATTTAAGGTTAGATAATTTAATAACTAGTCTGTATTGTAGAGATTGTTTACGTCAATGGTTTACTTGAATACTTCCATCTCCGTCCATTACCCCTACTCAAAACATTTTTATATATTCTTTATAGTTATTGTTATCAGATAAATCATTATAACTGCAATTATTATTACAACTAAGACTATAATTTGACGGTGTACCCTCAAACCCTGTCTTGACCATAACAAATAAACTAGGTATTAGCATACTTAACTTAAAACCTCAAGTATCGTGGAAGGCAATATCAAGTGACGCGTTCGCAAGAACAACACCTGATAGTCCCCCTAGAGTAAACATGAATACAAAACCTAATGCAAAAAGTAATGATGGTATAAAGTGTAAAGAACCACCATAACAAGTTGCTAATCAAGAAAATATTTTAATACCAGTAGGAACTGCAATAATTAATGTTGCTGCAGTGAAATACGCTCTTGTATCTACATCAAGACCTACAGTATACATGTGGTGCACAAGGAAAAAACCTTTTGTGGACTATATCTTCATCTTTTAATTAAGCTTATCACCAATTTTTTTT
>Ga0181474_100002_pt1 | contig 24255 bp, 25 predicted proteins | sample In3P11_FD_119092 | JGI IMG/M metagenome (GOLD analysis project Ga0181474, IMG submission 119092) | Clean room microbial communities from NASA Spacecraft Assembly Facility at Jet Propulsion Laboratory, Pasadena, California, USA -... ... | reverse complement strand
GGCTACATGTGGATGGACTTCCGTAATCTTCGCCGTCCCCACCAGGCGCGCGAGGAACCAGTGCCCGCCGAAATCGCCGGAGAAGCCCATCTTGGCGAAAGCCGTGGTCATGCGCGCGCTTTCGCCCGCGACGCGCATGTCGCAGGCGAGCGCCAGCGACATGCCGGCCCCGGCCGCGACTCCGTTCAGCATGGCGATCGTGGGCTTCGGCATCTCGTGCAGCAGGCGCGACGCCTCCATGCGCGACCGCAGGCGGTCCATGAAGCCCTCCGGCCCCGCGGAGGGCGGGCGCAGCCCGGCCGCCCTGGCCTTCATGTCGCCGCCGGCCGAGAAGCCGCGCCCGGCGCCGGTCAGCACCACGCAGCCGACCTCCGGGTCGGTCGCCGCCTCCTGCAACGCCTCCAGCAGCAGCGCCAGCATGTCGCCGCCGAGCGCGTTGAGCTGCTCCGGCCGGTTCATGGTGAGCAGCGCCACGCCGTCGGCCCGTTCCACCAACAGTTCTCGTTCCATGGTGCCGGTCCCTCCCGGCCTTGAGCCTACACCGCCGGCCGGTGCTAGGCTCAAGGGACGAACAGGGGAGGGAACGCCATGAAGGCCGCCGTGCTGCACGCGCCGAACCAGCCGCTCACCATAGAGGAGGTGTCGCTCGCCAAGCCCAAGGCGCGGGAGGTGCTGCTCCGCACCGCCTACGCCGGCCTGTGCCACAGCGACCTGCACTTCATCGAAGGGTTGTACCCGCATCCGCTGCCGGTCGTGCTGGGGCACGAGGTCGCGGGCGTGGTGGAGGCGGTGGGCGAAGGCGTCACCTACCTGAAGCCAGGCGACCACGTGATCGGCTGCCTGTCGGTGTTCTGCGGCGGTTGCTCCCAATGCACCACCGGCCACCCGAACCTTTGCGAGAACACGGAGGTCAAGTTGCAGCCCGGCATGTCGCGCCGCCTGTCCTGGCGCGGCGGCGAGCTGATGAACCAGTTCATGAACCTCTCCGCCTTCGCCGAGCAGATGCTGGTCCACGAGAACGCGCTGGTGAAGATCGACCCCGAGGTGCCGCTGGACCGCGCCACGCTGGTCGGCTGCGGCGTCATCACCGGCGTCGGCGCGGTGTTCAACACGGCGCGGATCGAGGCCGGCTCCACGGTCGCCGTCATCGGATGCGGCGGCGTCGGGCTCGCCACCGTGAACGGCGCGGCGCTGGCGGGCGCGGAGCGCATCATCGCCATCGACCGGCTGCCCTCCAAGCTGGAGATGGCGAAGCGCATGGGCGCGACGGACACGCTGATCGCCGGCAACGACGACGTGGCCGCGCGGGTGCGCGACATGACCGGCGGCGGCGTGCATTACCCCTTCGAGGCGCTGGGAATGAAGGAAACGGCGGAGCAGTCCTTCGCCATGCTGCGGCCGGGCGGCACCGCCACCATCATCGGCATGGTCCCCTTCGGCACCAAGATCGAGCTGCACGGCTTCGACTTCCTGCGGGAGCGTAAGATCCAGGGCTCTTCCATGGGCTCGAACCGCTTCCGCGTGGACATGCCGCGTTTGTTGGGGCCTTGGAAGCAAGGGCGGCTGCACCTCGACCACCTCATCAGCGGCACGTTGCGGCTCGACGAGATCAACCAGGGCTTCGCGCGGCTGAAGACCGGCGAAGTGGTGCGGCAGCTCATCGCCTTCGGCTGACAGCGGTCCTCAGCGGCGGCGCTCCAGCCGGTTCATCTCCGCCGCCACGCCGCCGGCGGCCTCGGCCACGCGCGGCAGCCGTGGCATGGAGGCGAGGCGCCCCAGGGTGGCGGACGGGCCGTAGGCGAAGGCCGGGCCGGACAGCGCCGCTTCGGCGCCGGCCCTGCTGCCCGCCCGCAAAGCCGAGGCGGCGCGCCGCAAGCCGGCGATCACCAAGTCGGGCGCGGCGGAGGGCGCGACGCCGAGGAACTCCCGCATCTCACGCCGCGCGAATTCGAGTTGCTGCCCCACCGCAGGATTGACTTCAGGTGCGTAACGGGGATTGGTCGCCATCTCGTTGGCCAGGAACTCCAGTTCGGCCGCGGCCTCCGCCGCCTCCACCGGCCGGCCGGCCCAGCGGCTGGTGTCGCCGAGCGTCGCGGGTGCGCGGAGCGCGGCGCCCCCGGACGGGATCGCCCAAGCCGCCCAGCCAAGGGGTCCCCGGTGTGGAGGAGCAGCCTAGCAGGAGCAATGCCGAGAGGAGGACGGGGAAGGAGAGTCGGAAGGCGAGAGGGCGTCCTCTGCGTTGTTCACGACCCGGTGTGACGAGGTCCGGACGCGAAGCGTCCGTGCGACCGGAACGTTCGAACCGAACCTTAACGCAACGGAAGGCGGAATCCATGCGCGGCATCCTCTTGTGGCTCGTCGGCATCCCCATCCCGATCATCATCCTGCTGTACCTCTTCAACGTCCTCTGACGCGACGGGCGTCAGGCGTCGAGGTTTCCGGCGCATGTCCCGGGTGAGGCGCGGACCTCCAAGGGTCCGAAGGCCGGCCGCCTGAGCTGACCGGTTTTCCGAGGGCACGGCGCCGCGCTTCGCGGCGGTGAGGCAGGGCACGGCTTCGCATCTCCGCCCATTGCGAGAGTGCCCGAACACAGATTGTTTTTGGAACGATACGAAAGCGCAGGGCGTTCTGCCCCGGTACGCTAACTGGGGCGGAACAATGCATCGATCACTGAGCCTGACCGATCTCCTCGGGGCCTGCTTCGCCGGCTTGGCGGTGTACAAGGTCGTCGAGATCGGGCCCTACGAAGCATCCCTACTGATGGGCCGCTGCTTCCGCATCTTCATCAGCGCGATGCAGGGCTATATCTGACGCCGCGGCCATACTCCCGGCGTGTCGCTCTCGCCCACCCCTGGCGCAGCCGACGCAGAGCTTGCCCAGAAGAAGGAGTGGCATCGGCCTGCCGGAACTCTCCGGCGGGCCGATGCCGTTTCAGATCAACGCAGCACGATCTCGACGCGGCGGTTCTGCGGCTCGCGCACGCCGTCGGCGGTGGGCACCAGCGGCCGGCTCTCGCCGAAGGCCGACACGCCGATCTCGTCGCGGCCGACGCCGCGCGCCACCAGCTCGGACGCCACCGCCTCGGCGCGGCGTTGCGACAGGCGCTGGTTGTACTGCGGCGTGCCGGAGCGGTCGGCGTGGCCGGCCACCTCGATCCGCGTCGACTGCGCCCGCCGCGCGTTCTGCGCCGCCTCGCCGATGATCTCCCGGGCCCGGGCGGTCAGGTCGGCGCGGTTGAAGTCGAAGAACACCAAGTAGGTGCGGGCGATAGAGGGCGCCGGGGCGGCCGGCTGCATCGGCGCGGCCACTGGCGCCGCCGGCGCCGGCTGGAACAGCGCGTACCGGATGCCCAGCATGGCCGAATGGTTGTACTTGTCCACATCGAGCTTGGCGCTCTGCAGGACGCGGTTGCCGGCGTCGCGGGACGACACCTCCATGTCCGCGCCAAGGATGCCCAGGAAGCGGTACTCGGCCGTCAGCGTCAGGCCAGGAACCCCGAGCCAGGTGAACGGCACCGCGATGCCGGCAATGCCCTGGAAGGCGAAGCTGCCGTCCTTATCGTCCGAGAAGATCTGGGTGCCGACGTTGCCCGGCGCGCCGCTGACACCGCGAAGATTACGGAAGTCCATCCACATGTAGCCGGCGCCAGCGCCGAGGTAGGGCTGGACGTAGCTCGGGCCGATGCCCAGGAAGCCCGGGTCAAAGTCGTAGAAGACGTTGCCCATCACGCCGTAGGTGGTCTGGAAGCCGCCGGTCCGGCCGATGGGCGCGAGGTTGAAGCCGCGGATGCTGTCGACTTCGTTTGAGCGGTAGTTGCCCTCGACCTCGGCGCGAAGGCCGTTGCCGAAGCCCCAGCCCAGGCTCGCCACGCCGCCCCAGCCCAGCTCGTAGTTGGCCTTGCCGACGTCGTTGAAGCGGATGTCCGCGCTCGCCGGGAGACCGGCGATCGTCCGAGCGGTGTCGCCAGTGATGTCGAACTTTTCGGGGTTGTTGACCCAGTTCGCGCCGGCGCCGACGCCGATGTAGGGCCCCGAGACAGGCTGCGCGCTCGCCATGGCGGCGGGCAGCGTCAGCATGGTGGCGGCCAGCAATGCCTTTTTGATACTCATTTTCACCGTCTCCATTCACACACCACGCGAAGTTTGCCGAGGATAGCGGCTGCCGTCGGCAATGTGCGTCAGTGTCACAAACGAAAAGTAGGGTTGCGGTTCGACGTCGTAGCAGGGATGGTCCGCGCTGTTGCATCCGAGCCACGCCCGCCGGCCACGCCGTTCCACGTCTGAGCGGAACGGCGCGCTGTGCTCCGGAACCGCGGCCGGATTTGCGCCGGTCGCGGCCGGATCTCGTGACGCACGACGCGGCGGGGTCACGACGCGTCGCTGTGCCGAAAAGGGGGCCGCGCGCCCGTGGAGCCGCGCGGCCGTTTGTTGAACCTAGCGCAGCACGATCTCGACGCGGCGGTTCTGCGGCTCGCGCACGCCGTCGGCGGTGGGCACCAGCGGCCGGCTCTCGCCGAACGCCGTCACGCCGATGTCGCCGCGGTTCACGCCCTGGCGGACCAGTTCGGCGGCGACGACGTCCGCGCGGCGTTGCGACAGGCGCTGGTTGTACTGCGGCGTGCCGGAACGGTCGGCGTGGCCGGCCACCTCGATCCGCGTCGCGCGCGCCGTGCGGGACGCGTTCGCCGCCTCGCCGATGATCTGCCGCGCGCGGTCCGTGAGGTCGGCCCGGTCCCAATCGAAGAAGACCAGGTAGGTGCGGGCCACCTCCGGCTGCCGGGGCGCCACCGGCTGCTCCGCCACGACGGGCGCCGGACGAGGGGCGCCGAAGTTGTAACGGACGCCGAGCAGGGCGCTGTGGTTGTAGTTCTCGGGCCTGAAGCCGGCAGCGACATCGCCGCGCGGCGGGCCGCTGACGCGGTCGATGCCGATCTTCGGGTGCAGCGTGCCGAGGAAGCGGTACTCGGCCGTGAAGGCGAGGCCGGGCACGTCGAACAGCTTGAAGGCGACGCCGGCGATGGCTTGGTAGGCGAACTGGCCGTCGCCCGAGTCATCGATGCGGTAGCTCGTCGTGCCGCGGGTGAAGCGGGCGTTCTTGATCTCGTTCCAAACGTAGCCGGCGCCGACGCCGACATAGGGCGCCAAGGGGAGGCCGAAGAACCGATCGAGGTTCAGGTCGAACAGCGCGTTGCCCATCACGCCGTAGCTGCGGAGGTAGCCCGAGCTCGAGCGGACGCCGGGCGCGCCCTCGACCGTGAGCTTGTCGACCTCGTTCTCCCGGTAGTTGCCTTCGATCTCGGCGCGGACGCCGTTGCCGAAGCCCCAACCCAGGGAAGCGACACCGGCGAAGCCCGGATTGTCGGGCACGATCCTGACGCCGCGGCTTTCGGCATCGTGCCGGAAGTTCACACCGGCGCCGGCGCCCACGTACAGGCCGGTCACGGGCTGCGCCTGCGCGGCCGCCATCGGCAGCGCCAGCGCCGTCGCGGCCAGAAGCGCCTTCCTGAGGCTCATCCTCTTTCTCCTCGATCCCACTGCGTCAAACGCCGCGCTCCCCCCAGCCGCGGAATGAGGCCGAATCTGCGCCGCGCGGCCGGGACGCTATCACCATCCCGGAGCTGCGAGAGACGGGTCCCGAACATTCAAGCATCGATGTTGCTGCAAAGCCACGGGATGCCGTGGCAAACGCATCACAGTCCCGCGGTGATGTCCGCTTCGGCGAGACCCGCCAAGCTCCCCAAGGGCAGCAGCCGCGTCGCGTGCCCGAGCTTGCGGCCGGGGCGCGCTTCGGCCTTGCCGTAGAGATGGGCGGCCAAGCGCCCGTCACCGACGACCCGGGGCCATGCGGCCAAGCCCTCCGGGCCGATCAGATTCGCCATGACCGCGTCGTGGTGCCGGGCGGGATCGGCGAGGGGCAGGCCGGCCACGGCGCGCACGTGCTGCTCGAACTGGCTGGCGAGGCAGGCGTCGATGGTCCAGTGGCCGGAGTTGTGCGGACGGGGGGCGATCTCGTTGCCGAGCAGCGTCCCGTCCGGCAGCAGGAACATCTCCAGCGCCAACACGCCCACCAAGCCGAGTTCCGCCGCCACCCGGACGGCGTGCCCGCGCGCGGCGGCGGCCACCGCGTCCTGCACTCGCGCAGGGGCGAGCGACACGTCGAGGATGTGGTTGCGGTGCCGGTTCTCCACCGCGTCGAACACGGCGCCAGCGCCGTCCGCGCCGCGCGCGGCGATGGCCGAGACCTCTGCCTGGAAAGGCACGAACGCTTCGAGGATGAGCGGCTTCGGCTCCAGGGCCGCATAAGCGGCTTCGGCGTCCTCGGCCCTCCGCAGCACGGCCTGCCCGCGCCCGTCGTATCCCAAGCGGGTGGTTTTCAGCACGGCTGGAAGCCCGATCGCCGCCACCGCCGCCTCCAGCTCCTCCGGCGACCGCACCGGGCGCCACGGTGCGACCGGAACCCCGGCGCGCTCCAGGAACCCCTTCTCGACAACCCTGTCCTGGCAGACCCGCAACACCTCCACCCCAGGACGGCAGGGGGCGAGCGGCGCCAGCGCTGCGAGGGTCGCCGCGGGCACGTTCTCGAACTCGAAGGTGACTACGTCCACCGCGGCCGCGAACCGGCGGAGGGCCGCTTCGTCTTCATAAGAAGCTACGGTGGTCGCGGCGGCGATTTGCATGCCGGGGCTGTCGGCGTCGGGGGCGAAGACGTGGCAGCGGTATCCGAGCCGTGCCGCCGCCATGGCCGACATCCGGCCGAGTTGGCCGCCGCCGAGGATGCCGATGGTGGCGCCGGGCGGCAACGGTCCGGTGCCCGGCGCAGCGGGCCCGGAAGCGGCTGTCGTCGCCCCGCTCATGACGGTTCCGTCGGAACCGCTTCGGTCTGGGCCGCGCGCCAAGCGGCGAGCCGCGCGGCGAGGCCTTCGTCCGACAAGGCGAGGATCGCCGCCGCCAACAGCGCCGCGTTGACCGCGCCGGCCCGGCCGATGGCCAGCGTCCCCACCGGGACGCCCGCCGGCATCTGGACGATGGACAGCAGGCTGTCCATGCCCTTCAGCGCGTGGCTTTCGACCGGGACGCCGAGGACGGGCAGGGGGGTCATGGCCGCCGCCATCCCCGGCAGGTGCGCCGCGCCGCCCGCGCCGGCGATCAGCACCCGGAGCCCCCGCCCTTCGGCTTCGGTGGCGTATCGGTACAAGCGCGCCGGCGTGCGGTGCGCGGACACCACGGCGGCTTCGTAGGGGATCGCCAACTCGGCGAGCATCGTGGCGGCGTGGCGCATGGTCTCCCAATCGGAGCGGCTGCCCATGATCAACCCGACGAGGGCCGGCGGCCCGGGCGCGTCCGTCACGGCGTGGCGCCCCGGCGCCGGCGCGATTCCTCGCGGACGAGGTCCATGGCTATGCGATGATGTCAGGGACGAGGCGGCTTTCGAGCCGGGAGATCTCGTCCTTGAGCTTGAGCTTGCGCTTCTTCAAACGCTGCACCTGCAACTGGTCCGTCCGCTCCGCGCTGAGGCGCGCGATGACCGTGTCGAGATCGCGGTGCTCGCTGCGCATCTCGTGCAGCCGCCGGAGCAGGGATTCGCGGTCATCGAGCATCGGGGCGGATCCGTAGCAGGATCGGGGCTGCGGAGGAACGCCGCGGGCCATATCATGCCCGGCCGCCGGCGCAACAATCCGGCCGGCAACGTACCGAATTCGGAATGAGGAGGCATCCGCATGGCGCCATCGCCGAGGCTGAAGACCCTGGAAGAACGCCATGCGGCGCTGGAGCGGCAGATCGTCGAAGAGGACACCCGACCGCGCCCGGACGCCGCCGAGTTGTCCCGCCTCAAGCTGGAAAAGCTGCGGTTGAAGGAAGAGATCGAACGCCTGCGCCGCGACGCCTGAACCGATCGGCGCGACGGGGCCCAGGCGCGTCGGCCGCTCGTCAGGCCGCGGTTTCTTCAGGCGCATCGGCGGGCGGGGGCGGCGCGCCGCCCCCGGCGCGATCCCCGGCGGCGGCGAGCGCGGCGTTCAGATCCGATTGGGTGACCAAACCGAGGATCACCGGGTCGCGCGGCTTGATGTTGGCGCTGTTCCAGTGGCTGCGGTCCCGCACCTTGGCGATGGTGTCCTTGGTGGTGCCCAGGAGCTTGGAGATCTGCTGCTCGGTGAGCTGCGGATGGTTCCGGAGCAGCCAAGCGATGCCGTCCGGCCGGTCGTTGCGTTTTGAAACCGGCGTGTAGCGGGCGCCTTTGCTGCGCGCTTTGGGGATCGGAAGCGCGCTGTGCGTCATGTTCAGGCGCGCGGAGGAATCCGCTTCGCAGCGCGCGATCTCCTCGCGCGTGAGCTGCCCGTTCAAGACGGGATCGTACCCGATGATCCCTTGCGCCACCTCCCCGTCGGCGATCGCCTGCACCTCCAGCGGGTGCATGCCGACGAAATCGGCGACCTGCTCGAACGTGAGCGACGTCTTCTCGATGAGCCACACGGCGGTGGCCTTCGGCATGAGCGGCTGGGCCATGGAGGAACCTTCAAGTCGCCGGGGCGCGCGGATGGGCGCGTCCGGCCGGACAGGACGGGCATATAGAGAGCGCCCTTTGGCGGGTCAAAGGACGTGGGTTTCCCCCCACCGCGGCGGTGGAACGTCCCAGTGGCGCGCAGTGCGACACCCGGCGCCGATTCGGCCCTGTCGACTTTGTCCGGAGACCCCCGTCCGCGCCCGGGCCGATCCCGCAGGGCCGAGCCATCCGGCGTCCTCGCGGAGGGGCGCCCGGTCGCCTGCCCCCGGCCGCGACCGCCTTCAGGCTGGGCGGGGTCTAGCCGCCGCTCAACGCTCGGCCGGCGCCTTGGGGCCCGGCTTGGCGCGGCGGGGCTGGTCCGGGATCGGCTCCATCGCCACGACGCCGTCGGTGAAGGCCGCAAGCGTCGTGCCCGCGGCGGAACCCGCCGATGCCGGCGCGTGGGCGTCGCCCCTTCCTCGGGTCGACGCCGCGGCGGTGAATGCCGGTGCCGATTGCGGCGACGCCCGGTCATGGCTGCGCGGCGCCGCGCCCGCGAGGGCCAAGCCGCCGCCTTGGTCGTTCGCGGCGGCCTGCGCGACGGACAGGTTGTTCCGGACCCTGGCCGGGGCGTCGCTCCGGGTTGCGAGGCGCTGCAGCATCGGCACCGCCCCGCTCGCGTCGCCGGCGAGGACCATGGATAGCGCCAGGTTGTTGAGCGCGGGCAGGTTCTGCGGGTCGGCCGCGAGCACCGCCCGGTAGCTGGCTTGCGCTTCGCCGTGCTGGCCGAGCAGGTCCTGGGCGATGCCGCGCCCGAGCGTCGCCGCCAGTTCCCGCGGACGGGACGCGTTCACCGCGGCGAAGGCCTCCGCGGCCTCGGCGGCCCTGCCTTCGAGGAGGCGGATCCGGCCGAGTTCTAGCAGCAGCACGGGGTCGCCCGGCTTCCGGCGCAGCGCCTGCGACACGGCCCCTTCCGCCTCGTGGATGTTGCCGGCCCGGGCGAGCGCCCGGGCGTAGCGCGCCTGCACGTCGACGTTCTCCGGCGCCGAGCTCGCGAGCGAACCGAGCACCGACATGGCGACCTCGGTTTGCCCCGACGCTTCCGCGACGGACGCGATGCGCAGGCGCGACGCGACGTCGGCCCCGGTCTTGCCGGTGCCGCCGGCGCACCCGGCGAGGGATCCGAGCAAAAGAGCGCCAAGCGATGCCCGCGCGAGGCGTGTGGTGAGCGGGGGCATCCTAACCTCCAAAACCTGATGAGAGCGTGATGGCCGCCGGCCCGACCAGGACGATGAAAAGAACGGGCATGATGAACAGGATCAGCGGCAGCACCATCAGCGCCGGCAACTGCGCCGCTTTGTTTTCCAGGCGGACGATGCGGTCCTGCCGTGCTTCGGCCGCGAGGATGCGCAGCGCCTGAGCCAGAGGCGTGCCGAAGCGGAAGGTCTGTCCGAGCGTCGCCGCGAGTCTCTTCAGCAGGTCCACCAGCGCCCTGTCGGCCAAGCGGGTCAGCGCTTGGCGGCGGTCGGGCATAACGCGCAGTTCGTGGGCGAGCAGCGCGAACTCCGACGAAACCGCTTGGTTGGAGCCGGCCATCTCGCGCGCGACCCGCTCCACCGCGCTGTCCAGGCCGAGGCCGGCCTCGGCGCAGACCACGAGCATGTCCATCGCGTCCGGGAGGCCTTTGTTGAGCGCCTTGACGTAGCGTTTCCGCAGGAATCCGAGGACCCAGTTCGGGGCCATGAGGCCGACGAACCCGCACGCGCCGGCCACGGCCAGATCGTTCTCGGTGCCGTAGAACGCGGAAGCGGCGTACCCCACGAAGGGCAGCGTCACCAGGAGGGCCGCCTTCACGCCGAGGAACACGGGCACCGCGTTGCGCGGGTTGAGGCCCGCCGCCATGAGCGACCGTTCGAGGTTCAGGATGTCCTTCTCGGACATGATCGCCTTGTGGCGGAGGCGCTCGCCCAAGCCCGTCAGGATGTGCAGCAGGGCGCCCGAACCGGCCGGGTGGGCCGCGCCTCCCGTGGCGGGCGCCACCGGCCCGGCCGAGGTCCCCTGCATGCGGGCCATGATGTCGCGCTCGGACTTCGCCCCGTAGAGGAGCACAAAGGCGGCCGCCAGGATCATCGCGCACACCGCGCCGACGACGAGGGCCGAAGCTTCCAGGTCCATGGGAGCGGTCAGTCCTTCACTGCGTTCGATATCAGCCAACGGATGGCCATCACGCCGGTGCCGAGCATCACCCCGCCGATCAGCAGGAGCCGGAAGCCGAGATCGGTTTGGTAAAGCGGCTCGAGGTGGCCCGGCACGAGCACGGAGATCAGCGCGCCCATGGCGAAGGGGAGGGACGTGAGGATGACCGCGGAAGCCCGCGCCTCGCCGGTGAGCGCCTTGACCCGCCCCACCATGGCCACGCGCTTGCGCACCATGTCGGCGAGGTTATCGATGGTTTCGCCGAGGTTGCCGCCCGTTTGCGCCTGGAGGCCGACGGTGACGGCGAAGAAGTAGTATTCGGTCAGGCCCGACCTGTCGGCCAAGCCGAGGAGCGCGGTGTCCAAGGACTGCCCGATGCCGATGTTGCCGACCACCTGCGCGAACTCCTCGCGGCTCGGCGACGGGAGCTCGCGCGCGACGTTCGCCAACGCTTCGCCCATGGGCAGGCCGGCGCGGATGGCGCGCAAGATCAGGCCCATGGCATCGGGCACTTGGCGGAAGAGCATGTTCTGGTAGCGCGAGCGCTCCATGCGGAACAGCACCCGGACGAAGAACAGCGCCGCGAGCAGGCCGATGGCCGGCGCCGCCGCCGCGCCGAGCAGCTTGGTGCCCAGGTAGCTGCCACCCGCAGCCGCGGCGCCGCCCGCCGCCACGACCAGCGGCCAAGCGATCCGGCGCTCCTTCGGCACGTGGCGGGACCGCCCCAACTTCTCCAGCGCACGGACCAAGGGCGACCCGCCCGCGGTGCGGCGGATGTCCCGGGCGGGCACCTTCGGGCCGGCGGCGCCCGGCGAGGCGGCGGCGGCCGCGTTGACGGAGCGCAGCCGGCTTTCGAGGCGGCGGGTGTCGGAGTCGCCGCGCACCACCATGATCGCGGACGCGATGCACGCGAAGACGAGCAGGAAGACGCACAAGGCGAGGAGGTTGCCGTCCTGCATGGTCATTCCGCCTGGACGGCCGCCATCCAGGCGGGTTGCAGGCCGAAGTAGTCGAGCCTGTCGGCGAATCCCGGGCGGATGCCGCTGGAAACCCAGCGCCCCTGGATGCGGCCCTTGGAGTCGTCGCCCGTGTACTCGAAGAGGAAGACGTCGTTCATGGTGACGACATCGCCCTCCATGCCGACGATCTCCGAGACGTGGGTGATGCGGCGCCCGCCGTCGCGCATGCGCTGGATCTGGACGATGAGGTCCACGGCGTTGGTGATCTGGATGCGCACCGCGCGCGGCGGCAGGGACGCGGTGCCCATCATCACCAGGTTCTCGATGCGGGTGAGGGCGTCGCGCGGCGTGTTGGAGTGGACGGTGCAGATGGAGCCGTCGTGGCCGGTGTTCATGGCCTGGAGCATGTCCAGCGCCTCGGGGCCGCGCACCTCGCCGACGATGATGCGGTCGGGCCGCATGCGGAGGGCGTTCTTGATCAGGTCGCGCTGGTTGACCTCGCCTTTGCCTTCGAGGTTGGGCGGGCGGGTCTCGAGGCGCACGACGTGGGGCTGCTGGAGCTGCAACTCCGCCGCGTCCTCGATGGTCACGATGCGCTCCGTGTTCTCGATCGAGCGGCTGATCGCGTTCATCAGGGTGGTCTTGCCCGAGCCGGTGCCGCCGGAGATCACGATGTTCAGGCGGCAGCGCCCGGCGATCTCGAGGACCTTGCGCATCTGCTCGGAGATGGAGCCGAACTCCACCATCTTGCCGAGGTCGATCTTCTTCTTCGAAAATTTGCGGATGGTGATGACGGCGCCGTCGATCGCGAGCGGCGGGATCACCGCGTTCACCCGGCTGCCGTCGGGGAGGCGGCAGTCGACCAGTGGGCTCGACTCGTCCACGCGGCGGCCCACGCCGGCCGCCATTTTCTGCGCGATGGAGGTCACCTGCTCGGGGCTGCGGAACTTGATCGGCCATTGGGAAAGCAGGCCGGCGCGCTCAACGAACACCGCGTTCGGCCCGTTCACCATGATCTCGGTGACGGACTCGTCCTTCAGCAGGGGGTCGAGCGGGCCGTAGCCCACCATGTCCTGCGTCAGCTCCTCCGCGAGCTCCGCCTGCTCGCGCGCCGTGAGCTGGAGCCGGTCCCGTTCGGCGACCTCGTGCACCACCGCTTCGAGCTGCTTCCGAAGCGCCTCCGGCGGCAGTTCCGCGGCGACCGCCGGGTCGATGCGGTCCATCACCTCGGAACGCAGCTTGGTGAGCATGCGCTGCTTCTCGGCGATCTTCACCTCGGGCTCGGGCCGGGGACCCCGCGCGGCGGGCCGGGCCGGCGCCGGCACGGGCGCGGCCCCTGCTTCCGCCCCTTGCGCGGGCGCTTGCGCGAGCGCCTTCGCCGGCTCGGCGGGCGGCGGCGGAAGCGGTGCTTCGGTGCGGCGTCCGAACACGCTCATCACTTGCCTTTCCGGAAACGGTCCAACCAGGAGCCCGCCTTGACGGCGCGGGTGCCGCCGACCTCCTGCGACAGCGGCGCGAGCGCGCGGCTCAGGGCGGCGCTGTCCTTCAGCGCCGGCCGGCCGAGGTTGGCGGCGCGGGGCAGGTGCCTGGGCAGGTCGGGGACGACGACCTCGGGCGCGAAGCCGAGGCCTTCCGTGACCATCGCCGTCTTCAGCGCGCCGGGCGACCCGGCCCGGTTGAGCACGGTGAGCACTGGCGCCGAGTTCGGGATCTTCGCCATGAGCTTCTTGGCCGCGGCCACGTCGCGCACGCTGGCGACGTCGGGGCGCATCACCAACACCCGTTGCCGGGCGACGGCGAGCACCTGCCGTTCCATCGGCCCCGGCGGGTAGCGCAGGTCGACCACGATGATGTTGCACCGGGTGCGCAGCAGTTCGAGCAGGCGCGTCACGCCCTCGGCGGTGGGCGCGACGTCCGCCTCGGGGCCCTCGTCCGCCGCCAGGAGGCGCACGCGGTCCGAGATCTTCACCGAGGCGCGGTCCACGAACAGCGCGTCGACGCGGTCGGCCTGCTCCAACGCGACGCGCAGGCCGGCGGAGCACCGCGCGCTCAACATGGTGGCGGCGGTCCCGGAGCGGAGGTGGAGGTCCAGGATGCCGACGTGGCTGCGCGTGAGCTCCGCCACCTGGAGCGCGAGGTTGATCGCGACCGTGGTGGTGCCCACGCCGCCGCGCACGCCGCACACCGCCACGACGTGCCCGGCGCGCTGCGAGGGGCGCTCGGCCAGGCCGGCGACGCGCGCGCCGAAAAGCCGCGCGACGTTGTCGCGGGTGAGGGGCTTGGTCAGGTACTCGGACACGCCGAGCCCGCGGGTGATCTCCCGGTAGAACTCGATGTTGCCTTGGTTGCCGATGGCGAGGACCGTCACATCGGGCTCGCAAACCGCCGCGAGGCCGTCGAGGGCGCCGACGGGGTCGTCCTCGTCGCTGAGGTCCACGACCAGCACGCGCGGCGTGCGCTCGCGCTCCAGGGCTCGGATGGCGGCCCGGATCCCGCCGCGGCGGACCGCGATGGCCTCCAGGTGGTCGGACAGGCCCATCCGGAGCGTCGCCTCGCTCTCGTCGTCGTTGATGTAGGCGAGGAACGGCACGCGGTCCGACGAGGACTCGGCGCCGGCGGGCCTCGACGCGGCGACGGTGTCACTGGCCGCCATTCGAGCCTCCCATGCCGGTGTTGATGGAGGGTTGCGTGCCGCCGGCGCCGGAAAGCGCAGGCCGCTTGCCGCTGCGGAGGAGGTCGACCGGCCTCGCTCCCGCGTCGCCGCGGGTGGTGGTCGCTTCCACGCCGCGGCGCAGGTGCGCGGGGTCCACGACCATGGCGCGCAGGTTGGCGTCGTTGAAGCCGCGCGGGGCGACGGTGCCGGGCCGCTCGAACGGGTCGTCCGTGCAAGCCGCTAGGGACGCGGCCGCCGCTGCGGCCAAGAAGCAGGTGCGGAAGGGACGTGGCATGGCGGCGGCTACTCCAGGAGGAAACCGGAATCCTGCGGCACAGCGGTCGCCGGCCGCGCCGAAGCGCCGCCGCGCGCCGTTTGGCGCATGAACAGGACCCGATCCAGGTCGGTCGCGGGCTTGAACCCTTCCGTGGGCCCTTGGAGGAGGCGGGGGTCGGAGACGGGTCGCACGAGGTAGGGCGTGACGATGATGACCAGCTCGGTTTCCGCCCGCCTGAACGCGGTGGAGCGGAACAGCGCGCCCAAGACCGGCACCTCGCTCACGCCGGCGATGCCGTCAGCCACCTGCGCGGTGGACCGCTGCAACAGGCCGGCGATGGCGAAGCTTTGACCGCTACCGAGTTCGATGGTCGTTTCGGCGCGGCGGACCGACAAGGCCGGGATGCGGACGGTGCCGCCGGCGAGTGGCAGATTGACCGCGCCGTTGTCCGTCAGTTCGCTGACCTCCGGCCGGACGCGCAGGTTTACCCGGTCGGGGCCGAGCACGATGGGCACAAAGGCCAAGCTGACGCCGAACTGCTTGAACTGAATGGTTATCGTGCCCGTGAGGGACGCTCCCACCGGGACAGGGAACTCGCCTCCCGCGAGGAAGCTCGCCGTTTCACCGGACTGCGCCGTCAGGTTCGGTTCGGCGAGGATGGTCGCCAGCCGGTCCTGCGCCAACGCGTCGATAATGGAGTTGACATCGTATCGACCAGCGCTGGAGGCGCCCACCGCGAGCCGATTCGGGGCTCCGCCGATGGAGGTAGAACCTGCAAGGATGGAGTTGACGGCATAGGCGGCCGAAGCGCCGGACTTGAGGCCGAGGACGAAGTTTCCTGTCGCCGCGAGCGCTTGCCAGTTGAAGCCCAGGTTGCGCGTGACCTCGCGCGAAATCTCCATCACCCTGACGCGCAGGTTAACCTGGACGGTGGATAGAACTTCGACTTCGTTCAGGATCTTCTGGTCGTCGGACAAGAAGCCGCGCGCCATGGTCTCCACGCGCTGGGCTTCGGCCGCTGTCGCCACCGTTCCGCTGAGGACGTAACCGTTCGGCACGGAACGCACCTGCAAAGCGCTGGCGCCGCGGGACATCTGCTTCAAGGCGGCCTCGAGCGCCGCCGCCGTGGGGCGCGCGGGCTTCGCCGGCGCCGCCCCGGGCTGCGGCGCGGCTTCTATTTGATTTCCTGACCGAACCGTTACCGCGTATTCCGCGATGGCCGTGCCATCCTCGGCCGTGGTCATGATGGTGGTGCGGCCCGCGGAAACGCCCATGACGAAGATGCTGGTGGGCGAGGCCGGCTGAACCCGCGCCACCTTCGGATCGGCGGCGATCACGGTGGAAGCCGGCGCGGGAAGGGTGAGGAGACGGCCGCTGCCGGTTTCTATCAGCACCGGCAACGGTGCGGATGGCGTCGCCTGGAAGGCGCCGGGCGGCATCGGCGCCGATTGCAACGGCACGGTTCCGGCGTTCGCAAGGGAGTCTGGCCGGGAAGGCAGCGGCGGAGCGCCGATGGCCTGGGCCGACGCCTGGCCCGCGACAAGCGTCGTGGCGAGGCAGGCGAGGGGAAGAGCCCTGATCACCGGAAAGTTACCTCCTGAGAGTCAGAACCTTGAATAACACGAATTCGTGATCCAACAGCAGGTCCAGAACGAGAAAGTGCCGGTGAGACATCTGCGCCGAAGATCGATGTCGGAGCGGCGTCGGGCGAAGTTTGCTCGGCCGATTGCTCCATGGAACGAACGGTCAACGAAAGGCGGCCGAGGCGCTCCGCGACGGCGACGCGCTCCGCTTGGTCGGGTTGAACTTCGAGCGTGACGGTCCTTGCGACCTCGCGCTGGTTGTTGCCGCCGGTGGCCAACAGCCCCGCCGAGGCGCCCTGGGTGAAGTGCTGGTCCACGGCGATGACTCGGACGTTGTTCAGCACCGTTTCACCGACGATGCGGCGGGACACGGGCGCGGAGGCGGCGTCCATCTCCTGCGTCAGGATCAGGTCCACCTGGTCGCCGGGCCATATCAGGCCGGCGGCTCCGGTGATGGCGTTCACGCCGACCGCGATGGCGCGATGGCCCGGCCTCAGCACGGCGGCCAGGAAGCCTCGGTCCCGCGGGCGGAGCACGTCGCCGCTGACGATGGTGGCCCCGGCGTCCAGGTAGCGGCGGAGCAGGGCGCCACGCAGCTCCACCCGGGACTCTTCGGATTGGAGCATGGCCCCTTCGGGCGCGCTCCCGGGCGTCACCTCGCGCACCACGAAGTCCTCGTCCTTGACGAGGGTGCCGGCGGACAGCGGGCGGGCCGCCACGAGCAAAGCGACTTTGGCCGCGGGCGCCATGACGACCGGCTCGGGCGTGGGCGGTGCCTCGACCACCGTCACCGGGGCGGGCCTGCTCGCCAGGAACGCGATGCCGAGGCCGCCCGCTGAAAGGACGAGCGCGCCCGCGATGGTCATCCGGATGATCATGCTCAGGCTCCGAAAGGCTTCATCAAGGTGAAAATGCCGCCAACGGCGATGGCCACGGCGTAAGGGAGCGGGCCGCGCCGGTTGAACCGGCGTCGTTCGAGCGAAAGGACCCGGCTGGCGCGCCAAGCACACGGCTGCGGCGCCAAGGGGAGGGGGCGGGGGAGCAGGCGCAGGCTCAGGTAAAGGAGGCTGAGGGCGCCGCCGGCCATGACGGTCGACACGAGGAGGTCGAGGGTGGCGAGCGGGGCGAGGCCGATCGCCGATGCGGTCAGCAGCTTCGCGTCGCCGCCGCCGAGCGCGCTGAACGCGTGCAAGGGGACGAAAACCGCGTAGTACAGGACGGCCGCCACCAGGAGCGACGCGGCCACCGAAGCCGGGCCCTCCGTGGAGCGGGCCAGCAAACCGAGGGCGGCGATGCCGACGCTCAAGCCGTCAGGGATGGTCCGAGTCGCAAGGTCGCACCAAGCGGCGAAGAGTAGGAGGGCCGAAGCGCCGAGCGCGCATGCAAAAACGGCCGTCGCCATAACGCTCCCCCTTTTGCTCGCGGCGCCCGCGCGTATGCCCGGTGGGACCGCGTCCGAGGCTGCGCGCCCCGGAGCGGTCCCATCGGAACGGTAAGCAGCGGTTTCAGCCGAAGGAGATGGCGTTCAGGTAGTTAACGATCTTCGTGAAGAAGGTGTTGAAGCCGACCAGGACGACCGCCGCAGCGGCGGCGGCGATCAGCGCGTATTCGATGGCCGTGGCGCCCTTGCGGTCGGCGGCGGCGGCCTGGGCGCGGGACTTGAAGGTGTTGATCATCTGCTTGGCATTGTCGATCATCTGCTTTCTCCGTTCAGGCTCGTTCGTCTAAGCTTGGTGCGCGCCCGGCAAAGCGCGCTCCGGTTGAGAAGGAAGTGACGATCGATCAATCATCGCTTCCGAGATCGAAACTAAAGATTGTGTGGTGAGCGTCAAGTTTTAGTTTCGAAAAAAACGCTAATCCGAAACGAAAAACGCGCCGCAGATGCGCTCGTCGAGGCAGCAGACGCTACTAAGCTACTGATTAGGAAGATTCTTAACGAAAGATGGCCAGCCGCGACCCACGGCGGTTGGCACGCGGACCCTTCAGAAGACACGCCTCAGGCGTTCCACCCAGCGAACCGTACAGGTTGAGACGGGGGCGGCTTCAACCGCCAGTCATGCACCGCTTCCACCGCTCAGCGCCATGTCCAACACGCGCACGCTGTGCAGCGCTTCCCGCCCCCCGCCGAGGTCGGCGATCTGGTGGCGGCAGGAGGTGCCGTCGGCCACCACCAATTCCCCTTCGGGCACCGCGCGCACGGCCGGTAACAGCGACAGTTCCGCCATGGCCCGCGACGCCTCCTGGTTGGCCGCTTCGTAACCGAAGCTCCCCGCCATGCCGCAGCAGGAGGACGCGATCGGCAGCACTTTCAACCCTGGCACCAGGGCCAGCGTCGCCACAGCCGCCGGAAAGGCCGAGAAGCTCTTCTGGTGGCAGTGGCCGTGGATGTGCGCCGCTGGCGCCACCGGGCGCAGCGCCAGCCGGGGCTTCTCCTTGGCGATGAGTTCCGACAGCAGCACCGCCCGGGCCGCCAAGCGTCCCGTCTCTTCCCCGGGTAGCAGCGACAGGAACTCGTCGCGGAGGGTGAGCAGGTCCGAAGGCTCGATCCCGACCACCGGCGAGCCGAAGCGTCCTAGCGCGTCGAGGGTCCGCCGCGCCTCCGCCCGGGCCTCATCCACCATGCCCGCCGCCAGGTAGGTGCGGCCGCTGTCGAGCGGGCGACGGCCCTGCGGCGGCCTTGCGAGGGCGGGTTCGTAGCCCGCCGCCCGGAGCACCCGGACGGCGGCGCGGAGGTTCTCGGGCTCGAAGTAGCGGTTGAACGGGTCCGGGTAGAGGATCACCTCGCCCCCCCGCCCGGTCGGCGCCGGCAACTCGTCGTCGCGGAAGGCGTCGCGGCGGAAATGGGGCAGGCGGCGGGCCGCGGCGAAGCCAAGCGCCCGTTCGGACAAGGTGGCGAGGCCCGGCACCGTGTTCCGCGCGTTGGCCAGGAAGGGCACCCGCGCCGCGAAGGGCGCCCAACGCGGCAGCTCCGCGACCAGCCGGTCCTTGGCCGAGACGCCGCGCGCCTTGGCCCGCGCGTGCATGGCTTCGATCTTCATCTTGGCCATGTCCACGCCCGTCGGGCATTCCCGCTTGCACGCCTTGCAGGAGACGCAGAGCGACAGCGCCGCCGCCACCTCGTCGGACGCCAGTGCCTCCGGCCCGAGCTGGCCCGTCAGGGCGAGCCGCAGGGTGTTCGCGCGCCCGCGCGTCAGGTCGCGCTCGTTGCGCGTCGCCCGGTAGCTCGGGCACATCACGTCCGGGTTCGGCTTGCGGCAGGTGCCGTTGTTGTTGCACATCTCGACCGCGCCGAGCAGCCCGCCTTGCGGACCGGGCCAAGCCGACCAGTCGAGCGCCGGCGCCACCTTCGGATCGGCCGCATAGCCTGGCCCGTACCGGAACAGGCTTCGGTCATCCATCCGCGGGGCCCGCACCACGCGGCCGGGGTTGAGCAAGCCACGCGGGTCGAAGGCGTCCTTCACCGCCTCGAGGGCGCGGGTGAGACGGGCGCCGAACATCGGCTCGTTGAACTCGCTGCGGACGATGCCGTCGCCGTGCTCGCCGCTGTGCGAGCCCTTGTACTCGCGGACCAGGGCGAAGCACTCCTCGGCGATGGCGCGCATCGTCCGCACCTCCGCCGGGTCCTTCATGTTCAGCACCGGCCGGACGTGCAAGCAGCCGACGGAAGCGTGGGCGTACCAAGTGCCCTTCGTGCCGTGCTTGGCGAACACCTCGTTCAGCTTCTCGGTGAAGTCGGCCAGGTGGTCGAGGTCCACCGCGCAGTCCTCGATGAAGGAGACCGGCTTGCCGTCGCCCTTCATGGACATCATGATGTTCAGCCCGGCCTCGCGCACTTCGGCGATGGCGGCCTGGAAGCCGGCGTCGGTGGCGCGCACGACGGCGTCCCGGTGGCTGAGGTCGCCCATCATCTCCTCCAGCCGGTCGAGGCCGCGCAGCAGCGGCTCCTCCTCGTGCCCGTGGAACTCGACGATGAGCAGGCTGTCCGGCTCGCCCCGTACCATGCGGTCGATGGTGGCGCGGTAGATCGGGATGGACCGGCCGAGGTCGATCATCGTCCGGTCCACGAGTTCCACCGCCTCCGGGTCGAGCGTGACCAGGTGCCGCGCCGCCTCCATCGCCGCGCGGAAGGTCGGGAATTGGCAGATGCCGAGCACCTTGCGCGGCTTGATCGGCCAGAGCTTGAGGTCCAGCGCCGCCGAGAAGGCGAGGCCGCCTTCGCTCCCCACCAGCAGCCGCGCCAGGTTGCCGCGCCCGGCGGCGCGCGCGGCCGGTGTCAGCGCGTCGAGGTTGTAGCCGCCGACGCGCCGGAGCTGCTTCGGGAAGCGGGCGGCGATTTCGTCCGCCTCCCGCGCGCCGAGCGCCCGTAGCCTCTGGACGAGGTCGGCCGCGCCCGCCGGCACATCGGCGCCGAGGTTGTCCGGCAGGTCGCCGAAGCGGAACCGCGAGCCGTCCGCCAGCAGCGCGTCGATGCCCAGCACGTTGTCCGCCATCAGCCCGTAGCGGATGGACTTGGCGCCGCAGGAGTTGTTGCCGGCCATGCCGCCGATCGTGCAGCGCGCCCAGGTGGAAGGGTCCACCGGGAAAAAGCGTCCGTGCGGCTTGAGCGCGTCGTTCAGCGCGCCGAGGGTGATGCCCGGCTCGACGCGGGCGACGCCGGCCTCCGCGTCCACCGAGAGCACGCGCCGCAGGTGCTTGGTGCAGTCGATGACCAGGGCGCGGTTGACGGTTTGGCCGCACTGGCTGGTGCCGGCGCCGCGCGGCAGCACCGGCACGCCCTCTTCGCGGCAGATCGCCATCGCCGCCTCGACGTCCTCCAACCGCCTGGGCACCAGCACGCCCACCGGCTCGATCTGGTAGATGGAGGCGTCGGTCGCGTAGCGGCCCCGGTCCCCGGCCCCGAACAGCACCTCGCCCTCGGTCTCGCGCGCGAGGCGCCGGGCCAAGCGTGGATCGCCGGGGGCGACGGGACGGGGCATCATGTTCATGGCGGCTTACCGGCGGGTTGGGGTGGCCGGGACATATAGCCCTTCCCGTCCCGGAGCGCGCCCCGTCGGCCCAAGGCTCACTCGGCTTGGCGCAAGCCGTTTTCCTCGATGACACGCCGCATGGTCTCGACGTCGCGGGCGACGGCGGCGCCGAATTCGCGGGCGTTGAGGTGGACGACCGGGGTTTGGATGCGCTCGTGCCCCTGGATCACGGCCGGCGCACGCACCGCGCGCTCGCAAGCGGCCTCGAAGCGGGCGATCGTCTGGGTCGGCGTCGCCGCGGGCGCGAACAGGCCGTGCCAGATGGACATCTCGATCGGGAACCCGGCTTCGCGCATGGTCGGGGTGTCCGGGAAGTCGGGCAGCCGCTCGGCGACGGCGCGGCGATGGCGTGCAGCCCGTTGGCGCGGCCCGAGGAAGGGTGGTCGTTCATGATGAGGACGCTGCCCTGCTGGAAGGCCACCATCACGTCGGCCGGGCCGCGGTAGGTGATGTGGCTCAGGCCCACCCCGGCGGCGCGCCCACATCACCATGCTGGGGTGCGGCGTCGTGCCCATGCCGGTGGTGCCGTAGGGCATCTGGCCGTTCTCGGCCCGCGCATGGGCCAACACGTCGGCCACCGTCCGCAGCCCGGAGGCGGGCGGCGTCATCATCACCAGCGGCGCCTTGTTCACCATGCAGACCGGCGCCAGGTCGGCGGCGGGGTAGCCGGCGTTCCGCATGAAGCTCGGCTGGATGGCGATTGGGCCGATCGGCGAGAACAGCAGCGTGCTCCCGTCCGGGCGGGCGCCACCACCTCGTTGGACGCTATCGTACCGGCCGCGCCCGTCGTGTTCTTCACCACCACTGGCGCGTCGAGCATCGGCGTGAACTCGGCGGCGAGCAGCCGGGCCACGATGTCGGCGGCGGGCGCGGAGCCGAAGCTGGTCACGATGGTGATCGGGGCCTGCGCCCTCGCAGGCGGGACGGTCCACGCGGCGGCCGACAGGCAAGCGGCGGCGACCACCCGGGCGCCCCCGCGGAACATGCCCCATCCTCCCTCGCGTCCGCCGGATTTTAGGAAAGGTGTTGCGGGCCCTGCAACCGAGGCGCCCGGCCGCCACGGGGCCATTGGCCGGCACGCCCGCCGGGGGTAGACGGATCGGAACCGACAGGAGCACCCATGGCCTACGTGGACACCAAGCCGACGGCCGGTCGGCACTTCCTCCAGATCCCCGGTCCCACCAACGTGCCGGACCGCGTGCTACGGGCCATGGACAACCCCACCATGGACCACCGCGGCCCCGAGTTCGGCCGCTTCGGCAAGGCGCTGCTGGAGAAGGTCCGGACCGTTTTTCGCACCGCCTCGCACGTGGTGATCTACCCGGCGTCCGGCACCGGCGCTTGGGAGGCGGCGTTGGCCAACACGCTCTCGCCCGGCGACCGGGTGCTGATGTGCGAGACGGGCTGGTTCGCGACGCTCTGGCGGGAGATGGCGGAGCGCCTGTCGCTCCGGCCGGAGTTCCTCGCCGGCGACTGGCGCCGCGGCGCCGATCCCGCTCAGATCGAGGCCCGGCTGCGCGAGGACAAGGAGTGCGCGATCAAGGCGGTCTGCGTGGTCCACAACGAGACCTCCACCGGCGCCACCTCCCGCATCGACGAGGTCCGCAAGGCGATGGACGCCGCCGGCCACCCTGCGCTGCTGCTGGTGGACACCATCTCCTCGCTCGGCTCCATCGACTACCGGCACGACGAATGGGGCGTGGACGTCACGGTGGCCGGCAGCCAGAAGGGGCTGATGCTGCCGCCCGGCCTGTCCTTCAACGCGGTTTCGGCCAAAGCGATGAAGGCGACGGAGGATGCGAAGCTGCCGCGCTCCTTCTGGGATTGGAAGGCGATGCTGGCCGCGAACGAGACCGGCTACTTCCCCTACACGCCGGCCACCAACCTGCTGTACGGGCTGGACGCGGCGGTGGACATGCTGGCGGAGGCGGGGCTGGACAACGTCTTCGCCCGCCACGACCGCCACGCGGAAGCGACCCGCCGCGCCGTGCGCGCCTGGGGGCTGGAGATCCAGTGCGAGGAGCCGCGGCACTACTCCTCCAGCCTGACCGCGGTGCGGGTGCCGGAGGGGCACAGCGCCGACGCGCTCCGCGCCACGATCCTGGAGCGGCACAACATGAGCCTCGGCAACGGCCTCGGGCCGCTCAAGGACTGGGTGTTCCGCATCGGCCACCTGGGCGACTTCGGCGACCTGCAACTGGTCGGCACGCTGGGCGGCGTGGAGATGGGGCTGCGCGCGGCCGGCGTCCCGCACAAGCCGGGCGGCGTCCAGGCGGCCATGGAGTACCTCGCGGGCAACGCCTGACGGGGAGGGGAGGCGGGGCGCACGCGGTTGCGGAGCCACGCGCCCGACCCAACTCTGCCGCGGACAGGGGGAGGCGAGCAAGCATGGCGACCGACGCTTCGACGTCGCGGAAGCCCATCCGGGTCTGGACCTGGCCGATGCCCAACGGCCACAAGGTCCACATCATGCTCGAAGAACTGGGCCTGCCTTACGAGGTGGTGCCGGTGGACATCGGCGCCGGCGACCAGTTCAAGCCGGAATTCCTGGCCATCACCTCGAACCACCGCATCCCGGCCATCGTGGACCCCGATGGGCCAGGCGGTGGCACGACGCGATCGCGGCGCGCCCGGCGGTGCAGCGCGGCGTGGCGGTGCTTGCCGATCGCCAGCGCCAGGGGGCCATGACGGATGCCGACCGGGAGAACATGTTCGGCAAGACGCAGTTCGCTGTGAGGTAGCTCGGTTGCAAGGCGTGCCCTGTGCTCCGCGGGCGGCGATGGCTTCGAGGAGACCTGGGCCCGGAAACCGAAGCTCGCTCACCCTTGTCTGATCCCAGCAATCCGGATGCAAAAAGCTTGCTTTCATAAAGGGATGCGCTTCGTGAGCGGGGAGTGCCGCCACATCCACGAGGAACGGCCCCGACCATGAACGGTCGGCGAAAGTTGCTTCTTTCTCCCCGGAGGTATGGCAGGGTCGGTTAGCACTCTGATGCAGGTTCGCAACACGTTCCGGGACGGGCATGCTTCGCCCCGGAGCATGATGTGGACCTTGTGGCCGTTGGGCATCGGCCAGGTCC
>Ga0181474_100001_pt1 | contig 28551 bp, 28 predicted proteins | sample In3P11_FD_119092 | JGI IMG/M metagenome (GOLD analysis project Ga0181474, IMG submission 119092) | Clean room microbial communities from NASA Spacecraft Assembly Facility at Jet Propulsion Laboratory, Pasadena, California, USA -... ... | reverse complement strand
TGCTCAGCCAGATTGTCTTCCGGGCGGAACAGGCCCTGACCGCCGGTCTGGCGCTGGCCGCGCGTGATCGCACCCAAGGTGTCGAGGCGGCGGGCGATGGTCGAGAGAAATCGCTTCTCGGCTTTCACATTGGTCGAGATCGGCCGGAACAGCGGCGGTTGCGCCTGATTGGTGCGGTGCGTGCGGCCAAGCCCTTGGATGGCGGCATCGGCCTTCCAGCCCGCTTCGAGGAGATAGTGGACGCGCAGCCGGGTGTTCTTCGCCGAGAGTTCGGCGTGGTAGCTGCGCCCGGTGCCGCCGGCGTCGCTGAACACCAGCACACGCTTGCCATCATCCATGAACGCCTGGGTCTCGGCGAGATTGGCCGAACCGGCGCGATTCTCCACGACCAGCCGGTCGATGGTCACGCTGCGCTTGCGAACGATCCGGCGCGAGCGGCCAGTGACCTCGGCCACGGTGTCAGTGCCGAAATGCTGGATGATCTGGTCGAGCGCGCCGGGGACCGGCGGCAGGCTGGCGAGGCTTGCGATCATCTCGTCGCGCCGCGCCACGGCCTCCCGGCTTTCGACTGGCTGGCCGTCGCGATAGACCGGGCGAGACGACAGGTTGCCCTCCGAATCCGTGAACGGCTCGTAGAGCTGGACCGGGAAGGAATGGGCGAGGTAGTCGAGGACATATTCGCGCGGCGACAGGTCCATTTTCAGGTCGCCCCATTCCTCGGTGGGGATCTCGGCGAGCCTCCGTTCCATCAGCGCCTCGCCGGTCGAAACGATCTGGATGACGGAGGAATGGCCCGCCTCCAGATCGCTGGTGATCGAGCGGATCAGCGTCGGGGTTTTCATCGACGTGAGCAGGTGCCCGAAAAAGCGCTGCTTGGCGCTCTCGAAGGCCGAGCGGGCGGCGGATTTGGCCTGCCGGTTCAGCGTGCCGGAGCCGCCGTCGCCGCCGGTGATGTTGGCGGCCTGCATCGCGGCATCCAGGTTGTTGTGGATGATGGCGAAGGCATCGGCGTAGCTGTCGTAGATGCGGATCTGCTCCGGGGTCAGCTCATGGTCGAGCAGCTCGTATTCCACGCCTTTGAATGACAGCGAACGGGCGGTGTAGAGGCCGAGGGCGCGCAGGTCGCGGGCCAGCACCTCCATTGCCGCGACGCCACCGGCCTCGATCGCCTCGACGAATTCCGCCCTGGTCGAGAACGGGAAATCCTCGCCGCCCCAGAGGCCCAGGCGCTGCGCATAGGCGAGGTTGTGGACGGTGGTGGCGCCGGTGGCCGAGACATAGACGACGCGGGCCTGCGGCAGGGCATGCTGGAGGCGCAGCCCGGCGCGACCCTGCTGGCTGGCGGCGACATCACCGCGTTCTCCCTTGCCGCCGGCGGCGTTGGCCATGGCATGCGCCTCGTCGAAGATGATGACCCCATCGAAGTCGGAGCCCAACCATTCGACGATCTGTTTGACGCGCGAAACCCTTTCGCCGCGGTCGTCGGAGCGCAGCGTGGCATAGGTTAAAAATAGGACGCCTTCGCCCAGAGTGATCGGCTTGCCTTGTAGGAAGCGCGACAGCGGCGTGACCAGCAGCCGCTCCATGCCGAGGGCGCTCCAGTCCCTTTGGGCGTCCTCCAGCAGCTTGTCCGACTTCGATATCCAGACCGCCTTACGCCGCCCTTGCATCCAGTTGTCGAGGATGATGGCAGCGGATTCCCGGCCCTTGCCGACACCAGTGCCGTCGCCGACCATGAACCCTTGGCGGAAACGGATGGCACCCTCGGCCTCCTCCGGCGCGGCGGACAGGCTGTCGAGCGTGTCATCGACCGTCCAGGCCCCGGCGAGGAAGCCCGTATGGGCCTCGCCGGCATAGATCACGGTTTCCAGTTGCGCCTCGGACAGCTTGCCGAGAATGTCGGCTGGCAGCATCGGCCGGTAGCTCGGCTTCGGCGGCGCGATGCTCGCCATCGACGCCGATTGCACGAGCTGGGTCGGATGCGCCTGCGCGCCGGCGATGCGGATGGTCTGGAGACCGTATTCCTCATAGATCGCATCGGAGAGGCGGCCGTCTTCGGCCGGTGCCCAATCGACGGTCTCATAGGCGAGCGGCACCCCCTCCGGCTCGGCCAGCGGCGCGGCGGGCGCAGCCCTCGCCGTTCGGTTGACATAGCCGCGCACGGTGCGGGGGACGGCAGGCCGCGCGATCGGCACGGCAACGCCGGGATCGACCGGCAGCCGCGCGGGCAACTGATCCGCCAGCCAGCCCATCAGCGTCGCCACGTCCGGCGCGACTCCGATTGCTGTCGGAAACACCGCAGGGTCGTCGGCGGGCAGCTTGTCGATGACGGTCAGCCGGGTTGGGATCGTGGTGCCATGCTTGGCATAGACCGACCCATCGACTGCGGCGGAAAAGGTGACGCGGCCGCGCTCCTGCAGCCGGGTCCAGGAGGCGGTCCATGCCGGATTGTCGGCGGCGAAGCTCGCCCCGGTGATGGTCACAAGCCGCCCGCCGGGCGCAAGGCGCGCCAGCGCCGAGGCGACATGGCGGAAGGCGGCATCGGCCATGCGGCCCTCGACATTCACCATGACCGAGAACGGCGGGTTCATCAGCACGACGGTCGGGACCAGGCCGGGATCGAGGTGATCGTCGATCTGGGCGGCGTCGAAGCGGGTCACGGAGAGGGCCGGAAAGAGAGAGGAAAGCAGGCCGGCGCGCATCTCGGCGAGTTCGTTGAGGAGCAGCGTGCCGCCGGCGATCTCGGCCAGAATGGCGAGGAGCCCGGTGCCGGCCGAGGGCTCCAGCACCCGGTCGGCAGGAGTGATCGCCGCCGCCGTCACCGCCGCAAAGCCAAGCGGGATCGGGGTGGAGAACTGCTGGAAGGTCTGGGCTTCCTCCGACCGGCGTGTATGCGTCGGCAGGAGCCCGGCGATCTTGCCGAGCTGCGGCAGGATAGCCGCCGATGACCCGGCTCTGCGGAAAAGCGCAGCGCCGTATTTGCGCAGGAAGAGGACGGTCGCCGCCTCGCAGGCATCATAGGCGGTCTTCCAGTTCCAGGCGCCGGTGGCATCGGAAGCGCCGAAGGCCGCTTCCATGGCGCCGCGCAGGGTTGCGGCATCGACACGCTGACCGCGTTCGAGATGCGGCAGCAGGAAACCGGCAGCGGTGAAGGTGGAAGCAGCCGTCTCGGCGTCATGGTCGAGTGGAAGCGGCGCGGCGGCGGAGGCCGCCGCGGAAGCAGAGATCATGTTCATCGGAGATTCCTTGGGAGAGCGGAATAGGACCGAGCCGCACGGCGCTCTCTCTCGACCGCACCGGCTCAAATCCCTTCCGGTCGCTCTCTCCCTCTCAAGCCGTGGCGTAAGCAGGCATGAAACAAGCGCCCGGCCGAGAGGCGGAGCGCTTGTCGGGGTCAGCCAAAACGGCGTCCGGCTTTGGTGAAGGTATATTCGTTGGCGGTGATGGTCTCATCCACCGCCTCATCCGAGGAGAGGTAGTCGTATTCGCGCTCAAGCTGGCGGTAGAGCCAACGGGCCAGATCGCGCAGCGCCTCAATCACGATCTCCTCGGCATCGGCGGTCATGTCCTGATATGTCTGGCTGTCGCGTTCGACGGAAATCGCCATGCAATACTCATGGTAGTAGCGACCACGATGGCTGGCCTCGGCGCGAAGCTGGTAGAAATTGCGTCGCTGGATTGCCTGAAGGGCATCGGCGATACCGTGCAGGGCCGTATCCTGCGGTGCATGGGATCGAATCTCGGCCGAGGCGTTCTTCCCATAGGAGTAGAACCCTTCCCAACAAGCGCCATCGCCTTGTGACCAGAAGCCTGAGAAGAAGATGCGCGGCTCCCGCCGCGAGCCGCCGCCATACAGGCGCACGGTGCGGGTCTTGAAGCGGATGCCGAGGATTTCCGCGATCCGCTGGAAATCCTCATAGACCGCATCATACCAGTCGTAGTCGAACCCGCCTTCGCGATACCAGGCGCGGGCCTTGTCCTTCGCCGTGTCGGAAAGCTCGTCGAGCCGATAGACCGTGGTTTCGATGATCTCAGGCATAGGGATCACCTCCGTCCAGGACGATCTCCAGCCAGCTGCCGCTATAGATCCAGTCCACGGTCTCGCCGGTGGCGAGATCGAGGGCATGCGCGCCACCACCGAAGGCGTTGACCCTGGCTTGCGAGCAGGCGGTCGCATACTGGAAGCCCCAGAGGCCCGACAGGCCGAACGCGGCCGCGCAGCGTTTTACGAACTGGATCACATGCTCGGGATCGCCGGTCTCATCGTCGCGCATCCAGAGCTGGGTGCCGCCATGCTCAGGCTGGATCGACAGAATGAATCCTTCCGAGGGAGGGTCTTCGGCAGCGTTTTCCTCTGAAAGTGCGTTGTAGAGGTCGAGCGCGCGGGCGGCGTTTTCCGGGGTGCCTACGTCGAGCAGGCAGGAGAAATGGGTGAAATAGTTAGCCATGTCGGACTCCTGAAACGAGAAAGCCCGGCGCGCGGCCGGGCGAAGATGTGGAAGAAGGTGTCAGGCGGCCTGGGGCAGATGGAGAAGCTCCGCCGCGGTCTCGCGCCAGTAGGGATCGACCAGTCGGGCCTCGAGCAGGCTGGCGCGATAACGATGATCGCGGGCTGCGCTGTGATCGACCCGACCGGAGGCGGCGAAGGCCAGCCCGCGCAAGCGGCTGGCTTCGGTGATGATGCGGCGGGCCTCCACGTCGGAGACGACGGGCTGCTGCCAGAGGACGATTCCTGCCCGGATCTCGCCACCGAGAACCAGGCCGAGATCGCCGTCCTGAATGACGACGATACGCGGGTGAAAGCGCAGCGTGTCGTCCGCGCTGACACGAATGTCGCCGCGCGCGACGCGCTGGCTGGCAAGGATCATGGCTTCTTCGGCGGATGCGGATTGACCGATGACGACCGTGCGGTCGAATTCATCGGCCTCGTCGAGGCCCTCGTAACCGGCCGTGCCCATGCAGGAGAGGCGCAACGGCAGCTTTTGGGCGTAGCGCAGCCGGGGCAACACCTCGCGCGTGATGACGTCGCCGACCAGGGTAAAACCGGGGTGGTGGGAAAGGGTCATGGGGTTTGCTCCACGACGGGCGGCGGAAGCCTCTCTTCCACCTGCAACCCGTCACGGCCAACCGACCCACCCTCTCACTCTCCTGTTGTCGGGGTGGATCAGCACCACGGTTCGCGGCGTCCCGCCCAGGTTCGGGCCAGTCCCTCGCTGACGAGAATGTCTCCGACGTCTCGTCCCTCGACGCGGATCGCCGCCAGGGTCCGGCCATAGCGGTCGGTTCCCTGGTGCAGGATTTCGATCCGCTGGCCTTTCAGAAGCTCGGCCAGCCTGATCTTCGATTGCAGCGCGAGGTCGGTTTCATACGCGCATTGCCCCTCGATCTCGGGGGCGTCGATGTTGAAGATCCGGACGGCCTCAGATTGCCGCGTCGTGCCCAAGCGAATGGAATCGCCGTCCCAGACGCGGATTTCGGCCGGTTCGCATGACGCCGTGCAGAGCAGAATGGAAACGACAATATGGCTGAGCATGGCGAATGGCTTTCATCTTGATGGAGCGAAATCGGCGTGATCGCCGACGGTTCTTTCCGATGCGGGTCGAGATCGCAATGCCGTCCGGCACGCAAGCGGCAATCGGCGGCGATTGTCGGGAGAAGGCCCGACTGCGCTTGGGCACCGGGCCTTGGGAGTGAGGCGCTTTCGCGCCTCAGCTCCACGGATCGAGTTCCAGCTTCACCATCTCCTCGTCGCCGTCGAACTCGTCGGCCGGCATGGCGGAGTGGGTTCCATCTCCGGCCTGAAACACGACGATGGAAACCATCAGCGTGGTGGCGAGGCTGGCGGCGAAGGCGGTGGCATCTGCATAGGACATGGGTTCCGGCTCCTGTCTTGGGAGGCGGGGGACCATCCCCCGCGCGACAGGCGCCCGAAGTGTCCGACCGGATCTGCAATCACCCTCGCGCGTTCGGCTCGTCCGAATCCGCGAGGGCGGCACGCTCGCGTAAGCCGACCCCTCGTGGGTTGATTGACAAAGAGACGGTCGGACCAAGGTTCGCGAATGGAAGCGGGGGTGGTGCTTCGCCTCTGACAGGATGCCGGGAATCCCGTCATAGATGCCCCGCCGCGCCAGCCTCGTTGCCGGGCTGATCTTCAGGATGTGTTTCAGGCTGGAGATGGAATCCGCTGTCCCGCTGCGAGAAGCTGACGGCGCAATGGTGACGCTGGACCTCGATCCGTCGCTGGCTGCGCGGCGATACCCCGATGGCCCGGTCTGCGCCAGGCACAGGCGTAAGGGCTGCTCAGTCCCATAGCCCATCGGCGATCTCGCGGGCGATAATTGCCCGAGCCTCCATCATCACGTCGTCGCCGGACGTGTCGATATGACCGTAGAACCGTGTCCGGGCGCCGTGCGCGCTCCAGTCCGCATAGCGGCAATATTCGCACCTATCGAGCCGGAAGGCGCGCATGTCCTCGGCCCAATGAGGCTTCGGCTCCACGAAGACGGTGACGCCGCCGCGCGTTTCCTCCCACGGAAGCGATCGCTCCATGGGAGGGTTGCGGCGGTCGTCAGCGAAGATTTCATCAACCGTCATGATCATGCGCCACCACCATCGGCGCTTGGAACGGGGCTGTCCGGATCGGTGGAATCAGGAGGATCGCGTTTGATTTCACACGCCTTCGTCCAAAAGAACTCGTCGCGCTCCAACATGCGCTCGAAATACACGTCGCCGATCTGGTCGTCGGGCGGCAGATCGTCATCGAAGGCGTCAGTCCACCATTCTTTGGCGATCTCTGTGCGCCAGTGCATCGCCTCTTCGCTGTCGAGAAAAGCGCGCACATCGGTTCCATAGCGATGTTCATAAAGGGCGACATGAACAGTCTGAGGAATGGGCTGGCCGGGGTTGGGATGGTTGTCGGATGGCATGATCCTGTCTCCTGAAAAAAAAGGCCCGGCCGGGGCCGAGCCTATATGGGGTGGGGAGTAAGCGGGGCGACCGAGACCGCCCCGCTGGTGCGCGTCACTCGGCGGCGACCAAGGCCACCGGATCGTCGGCGGCATCGGCCGCGTTCTCATCGTCACCGGCGAGGAAATCGGGCAACGCCATGCCATTCTCGTCCTGATCGGCTGAGCCATCCACGGCCTGCGCGTCCACGGTGGGGCGCAGCGGCTCCGGCAGCCAGCCGGTATCGGCCAGAAGCCGCTCGGCCTCCTTCGCCATGTCGCCCTTCTTGAGATGCGCGATGAGATCGGCCGCGCGATCGCCGGCGCCTTCACGCACCGCTTCGAGGATGCGAGTCTTGGTCACGCGGCCGAGGTAGTTCTCGACCGTGGGTTTCCAGCCGGCTTCGACAAGATCGAGGCCGGTGGCCTGCGCCAGCCGTTCGGCCTCGGCCATGCGGCGGTCGAGACCGTGCTGCGAGATGCCATTCCCCGAATAGGGGTTCGGCCGCTCATAGAGCGCGTTGACGCCGAAGCTGACGCAATGGGCGAGCAGCGCCAGGCGGCTGGCATCGTCGAGGCCGTCGATCCAGCCCCAGAGCCTGTCGTCATCACCGGAGGGAATGTCGCCCCGCCAGGCGTCCGCGCGTTCGTCGATCATCTTCGCGGCGGCACTGTCCGCGAGCCCGGTCGCATCGGCCGGGAGATAGATGTGACGCACGGCGGCATAAAGGCTCGTTCCCGAGGTGGACGTGCGCTCGAAGGTATCGAGAACCAGCTTGTGCAGCAGGGCCGTCATGGCGACGTGCGGATTCTCGGCGAGCGCATTGCGCAGCGCCAGCGTCCGCCATGCGGTCAGGTCCGTCACCAGCCGCTCGGGCAGCGGTTTGACAGCATCGTCCTCTTCCTCGTCGGCGTCCGGGACCGGCTCGCCGCCGACAGTGATGACGGCGCGCTGCACGGCATCAGGGTCGGACGGGTCCGCGCCCTCTCCGGCATCCTCGCCATCGACCGTCTCGGGTTGCTCATCCTCGCGGCGGACGTAGCCGCTGCTGACGATCAACTCGCCCTCGCGGCCGATACTGACGAAAACACCGGCACGGGCGATGTCTTCCGGCGCGAAGGTGACGGGCCGGTTCTCGAAGGCTTCCAGCTCGGCCTCGATCTCCCCGAGACGCTGATCGGCCTCATCGGGGAGGTCGTCGGCTTCGGCATACTTGGCTTCGAGTTCGTCATACTCGTCGCGCAGCGCCTCGCGCGTGGCGCGCTCCTCTTCGGTCAGTTCCTGGGTCACACCGGCCAGCTTGCGCAGGCCGTTGGTGTGGCCGTAGGGCAGCTCGACCGCCGCGTCGATCCACTTCCAGCCTTGACCGGCGATCTCGTCGGCAATGGCGCGCAGCTTCTCGTCGACCAGGCGGTCGAGGAGCGTGACGTCCTGCAACCAGCCGCCGTTTTCCTCGGAGAAGAGGTCGCGCAGCACCGGGCCGCCCGCTGTCTCATAGGCTTCGACGCCGATAAAGCGGGCGCGCTTATCGGCGGCCGGAACCGTGGTCTCGGTCAGCATATTGCGGATCTGCCAGGGCTCCTTCTGCCACGACGTGCTGATGCGCTCCCAGACCTGATGCTGGCGCTCGTGGTCGGGGTTGACGGTGAAGGCTTCCAGCATCGCCAGCGTCATCTCGTTGCGCGCATAGGCATCGTGTAGTGTCGGCGCGACGGTGGCGAGGCGCAGACGCTGCATGATGTAGCGCGGCGTGGTCCGCCAGGCGTCGGCGATCTCCTCCTTCGACATGCCCATGTCGAACATCCGCTTGAACGCCTTGAACTGGTCGAGCGGATGCAGGGCGAGGCGCAGCAGGTTCTCGGCCAGCGAGTCGTCGACGGCCGAGGTCTTGGCGTCGGCCTTCTTGACGATGCAAGGCACAAGCCCTTCGGCCGGGAAGCGACCGGCTTCCACAAGGCGCGCGATGGACCTGTAGCGGCGGCCGCCTGCGGGTGTCTCGAAATCGCCGGTCTCATTGCCGTCCTCGTCGAATACGGCGCGGACATTGAGACCTTGCACGAGATCTTCCCGCCGGTCGATGTCATGGGTCAGGTCGTCCAGGCCGGCCTCCACGTCGATCTCGCGGACGTTGCTATCCGACAGTCGGATGCGGTTGAACGGAATATCGCGCGCCCGCGAGAACTCGATCATCTGAAGGGCGGGCTTCTTTTTCTTGGCAGCTCGGGCCATGGTGGTCATCTCCGCGACGGGCGGTCGTGAGCCTCTCTCTCGACCTCCAACCCGTCACGAAGCGAAGCGCCGCCCTCTTACTCTAAGAGGGCAGCGCTGTCGCAAGGACACGGGCTATTCAGCTTTGGAACAGCTCGTCAGTCGGCCTCGGCAACATTCGCGTTCGGGTATTCCCGCCGGTCGAAGACCGTGGCGGGGCCATGATCAGCGTGTTGAAGGGCGCCCTCTATGAAGAAGTGCTGCGGATCGAACCCTTGGTAGAAGGCATCGACCGCGGCATCCTCATCCTCTGCTTCGACCTCCTGGACGAAGCAGACCCACATCGCCCGCCGCTGGCGGACGAAGTAGCGGTTCATGGCGGGGACGCACTCGAATACCTCGTTGATGTCGCCGTCCGTCGCGGCGGCTTCAAACTGCTCGACGGCATGATTCCGGTCCGCGGCCTTGCACAGCCAGAACTCGTTCTCGGCGCCATGGCAGATGAGGAAGGTTTTCAGGGGCGTGGGTGACTGAATAGCAGGCATCTGCGTTCTCCGTGGCGGGCCGCCGGGAGCCTCTCTCCCGGCACCCAACCCGCCACGACCCAAAGCGCCGCCCTCTGTCTCCAGAAGGGCGGCGCTGCGAGCCGGAAAATCGCAAAGCCGGAAATCCGGCTATGTGCATCGGCGAGTTTCAGCAGTCACACCCCGCACATGCCCTCGCATTCGTTCGGCCAGAGGTCGAGCTGGCCATGATCGGCGGCTGTCGAAAGATCGGCCAGATCGAGCGGGACGGCGGAACGGTGAAGATAGACCTCGCCGCGAATGCCCCGGAAGCCCGTGCGGATGGCGGCATCGACCGACACGGCATCGGTCCACCCTTCGGGATCGTGGTCACGCATATGCCGCCAATAGGCATTGGAATGGAACGGGCAGCCGATGCAGGCGCTCTTGGGCGGGAGAGGATAGCCATGCCGCTCCAGCCAGCGCAGGCAGTCCTGGCGGGTCATGCCCCGTTCGATCAGGGGCCAGCGGTTGACCTGCCAGTCCTCAAACGAGGGCTTCATGCGCAACGCCTCGTCGAGAGAAATCCCGATCCATTGCTCGGCGACTGGCGATCCGGGCGAGCGGCGCCCCGCAATGCCAAGGAGTTCGCGCACCTTCCGCCGGATTGGGGTGATCTTGTAGTCCTTGGTGCATTGGCGGCGGATCATGCCAATGCTGATCCGCTCACCTGCCAGGACGCGGGAACCGACAATGACGGGTTCGCCGTTCTCGTCTTCATCATAGACGGGTAGTTCAGTCCCAGCGGGCGCGACCGTGCGTGTGAAGGCGGGGATCGAGGCCCACCGCTCGCCGCGTGCGCCGGTGAGCAGATCGGCGCGGATATCCCCGGCCGAGACGATATGGATGGGGAATGGCAGGACATTCGGCGATCCCAGCCAGGCAAGATGCTCATAGACCGCGTTCGGCTCCCAGCCGGTGTCCGCGAAGATCGCGCAATCCGGCATCGGGCCGATCTCGCCATGGGCAGCCATGAGGGCGAGCGTGGTCGACTGGACGCCGGCGCCGAGGCTGAGGACACGCAGGCGGATCTCGGCCGCCTGCGCAGGATCGGGGATCGAGCCGGGAAAGGCGAGCGCGTTCATCATGCTGCCTCCCGCTCATCGTCGGCCGCACCGAGCCCGTCCGCATCTGGCAGGAAGGACAAAATCCAGTCGGCCGCTTTGCTCGCCTGCGAGGCAGCGCGGACGACGGCCCGGTTGTCCTCGCGCAGCACTTCGAGCCAGGAGGCGATGTAATCCGCATGGCGGACGGTCGGCACAATGCCGAGGGAGGCACAGCAGAAGGCGGCCGAGATTTCCGCCACCAGCTCCTCGAAAGCGTATTTCCTGGTGCCGAAGGAACCGGAAAAATCGCGGTTCAGCCGGGACGCATGGCCTGTCGCATGACCCAGCTCATGCAGGGCCGTCCGGTGCCAGTTGATCGGCTCGAAATAGGCTTGCGGCGGCGGAACGACCACATGGTCGAGGGCCGGGACGTAGTAGGCGCGGTCGCCGCCGATGCGGAAGTCGATGCCGGTCGCCTTGATGAGCGCCTCGACCCTCGGCTCGACCAGTCCGGATGGCGGAGGCGGCATGGCCACGGCAATGTCCTCGGGCAGGCCCTCGCACTGCGCGGTGTTGAACACCGTGAACCGCTTCAGGAACGGGATCTTCCCCGGTTCCTCGCCGGTCTCTCGCGCCCGCCGCTTCTCGTCCTCGGGCGTGAAGCGATCGGCATAGACGACGGTTGTGCCGCACTCGCCCTTGCGGACATTGCCGCCGAGCGAAAGCGCCTGGCGGAAGGTGAGCCAGCCCTGTCCGGGGAAGCCGTGCTGGACGACGGCGCCCCACAGGATGAGGATATTGATGCCGCTATAGGCGCGGCCGGTGCTGGCGTTCTGCGGCAGGCCGAGCGGGGCCTGGGCCGTGGCCTTGCCCCAGGGCTGGACCCAAGGAAAGCGCCCGGCCTCAAGCTCGGCGATGATCTTGTCGGTGATCTCGTCGTAAAGGTTCGCCCGATCCGCGCCGGAACGGGGGGTATGGTCGTATCTGGACATCGCGGTTCTCCGCGACGGGCGCCGGAGACCTCTTCTCCAGCCCTCAACCCGTCACGGCAAACCCCGTCTGCACTCTCACTCTAAAGCGGCGCTGCCGCCGATCACGGCGGCGCGGTGCCGTGCCCAACCGCAAGTTCGTCCGTGGTCGGCGGTTCGAACATCTTCGACCAAGCGAGAAGATCGTTCGGATCGACAGCCGCATCGGCAGGCGCATCGCGGTTGCGGGCGATGATCCGACGCTGCAACTCCTCGACGGGGACGTCGAGATAGTGAAGCCGGGTCTCGCAGCCGAGCGACTGCGCAACCGCCCGGTAGGAATCGCGCTCCTCTCTTGACCAGAAGCCGTTCTCCAGAATGACGTCGTTTCCGGCGGCCAGAAGGCGTTGGGCCAGACGCCATTGCAACTGCTCGACACGCGCGCGGCCGCCCTCGTCGTAGAGCTGGAATCCGAGCGTGGACATCCATTCATCGGGAGAGAGGCGAAGCCCCTTTCCCTGATTCTCAAGCTGCCGTGCCAATGTGGTCTTGCCCGAGCCGGGAAGCCCACAGATGAGATGAAGTATAGGCATTGGGACAGTGTATCGCGAGGCGAGCGCGTCCACCACATCACTGAGTCCGGCTGAGACCTACCCAGGGGGCGTTGCGGGGTCTCCCCGCAGAAGGGGGTGTGCCGGCAACGCAGTGCCGGCCAGGGGGAAGGCTTTCCCCCGCAAGAACCGACAACCGCAAAAGCGTAGAAGTGCAAGTAAGCAATACCTGACTTCACCTGCCGCTATAGCCAAACGAGCAACCTGCTTTCGACGTTCGACCATCTTGGCATATCCCCTACAGGGGGATAGGATATGACGATGACCAAGCCATCCCAAACTCACCAATCCCACCCGGAGATCGTCAAGCGGCTGAAGCGCGCCGATGGTCATCTTCGCGGCGTCATCGAGATGATCGAGGGCGGGCGGCCGTGCCTCGACATCGCCCAGCAGCTCCATGCCGTCGAGAAGGCTATCGCCCAGGCCAAGAAGACACTGATTCAGGATCACCTCGACCATTGCCTCGAAGAAGTGGTCGGGCCGCTCGGGCGTGATCGGCGGCAGTCGATCGACGAGTTCAAGGAAATAGCGAAGTATCTGTGATGTTGGCGATCCTCGAAAACCGGACCTATCGCCACCTCTTTCTGGCACAGGTCATCGCACTGGTGGGAACCGGCCTTGCGACGGTGGCGCTGGGCCTGCTGGCTTTCGAACTGGCGGGGGCGGAGGCCGGCGCGGTGCTGGGGACCGCGCTCGCCATCAAGATGATCGCCTATGTCGGTGTCGCGCCGGTCGCATCGGCATTCGCCGAGCGTGTGCCGCGGCGCGCCATGCTGGTGGCGCTCGATCTCGTCCGCGCCGCCGTTGCCGTTTTCCTGCCTTTCGTCACCGAGATTTGGCAGGTCTATGTTCTGATCTTCGTGCTGCAATCGGCCTCGGCCGCCTTCACGCCGACCTTCCAGGCGACGATCCCCGACATCCTGCCGGACGAGAAGGAATACACGCGCGCGCTGTCGCTCTCCCGGCTGGCCTACGATCTGGAAAGCGTCGTCAGTCCGATGCTGGCGGCGGCACTTCTCGCCTTCATCTCGTTCCATAGCCTATTCGCCGGCACGGTGATCGGCTTCCTCGTCTCGGCGGCTCTGGTGATCTCGGTCGTCCTGCCGAGTCCGAAACCGTCGAAACCTCGTGGTATCTACGACCGCACGACGCGCGGCATCCGCATCTATCTGGCGACGCCGCGCCTGCGCGGGCTGCTGGCGATCAACCTCGCAGTCGCCTCGGCGGGCGCGCTGGTGATCGTGAATACGGTCGTTTACGTGCAGGCTGTCTATGGCCTCGACAACCAGGCGATGGCCCTGGCCCTCGCGGCGTTCGGTGGCGGCTCGATGGTCGCGGCGCTTGCGCTGCCGAAGCTGCTGGACTCGATTCCAGATCGAACGGCGATGCTCGGTGGCGCATCGCTGCTGGCGGTGGGAACACTGGCGGCGGCGGCGCTGCCGGGCTACGGCTGGCTGTTGCCGCTGTGGTTCCTGCTCGGTGTCGGCTATTCCACGGCACAGACGCCATCCGGCCGGCTGCTCCGGCGCTCGGCCAATCCCGAAGACCGGCCGGCGCTGTTCGCCGCGCAGTTCGCGCTTTCCCATGCCTGCTGGCTGATCGCCTATCCGCTTGCCGGGTGGGCCGGCGCGACGCTCGGCCTGCCGATGACGGCGATCATTCTGGCCGCGCTGGCCGCTGTCGCGATCGGCATCGGCTTCGCCGTCTGGCCTGCCGACGATCCAGAGGTGCTTGAACACGGTCATGCCGATCTGTCGGCCGACCATCCGCATCTCGCAGAAGCTGGGCATGGTCGACGCCATGCCCATGCCTATGTGATCGACGACATGCACGCGGCTTGGCCGCGTGAGCGCTGATCGCGCTCCCGTCAGGTTCTCTGGTCCGGCTCCGAGGGGAGCGCATATCGGATAACACGCAGATGGTCATCGTCCTCCAGCGTGACTTCAAGCACCTGGTTCACAAGGTCTGGATCGGCGTCAAGTTCGAGCAGGGCTTGCTCGAACAACTCCAACTGGAGGGCTCGCGTCATACCCTCGGGGCCATTGAGGCAGACCAGGCCGGCATGCAGATCGACACGGGCATATTGCCCTTTCTCGCCGGGGCGCGAGGCTGCGCCCCGGAAATCGACGGAATTGCGGGTCACGAAGGTCCAGTCGTCCTCGATGATGAGGGGGATGAGATCCCAGTCCTTCGCGCCCGAGCGGCCCAGCCAGACGACATGGGACGATTCCCCATGCCCCCTCTGGTGAGCCAGCTCGGTCAGCTTCGGGCTGAGGCATTCGTCGATCAGGAACTTCATCCGGCTCGCCTGCGCGGCACGCGATGATCCGAGAGGATGCGCGCACCTTCGGGCAGTCTGGCGATGAGCGGCTTCGGCCGTCCGCGAAGGGGGTTGGCCTCCGCATAGAGCGCGGCCAATTCCAGCCTGTCCTCGGTCAGAGACGGATAATCCTCAAGGATCTCCTTGGCGGGGACGCCCGCCGCCAATGCGGCCGCGACGTCGTGAACCGGAACGCGCGTGCCGCTGATGACCGGGGTGCCGCCCATGATGTCATCGGAGATGGTGACCACCTCGCGCGCGGCGTCCAGCCGTTCCAGCCGTGCGACGGAACGCTCGAAGAAGGGCAGAAGGTCGATGGTCAGGAAGTCGTGGCGAACGGTCCAGTCGGCTTTCAGCATGGCCTCGGTGGCTGCGCGGTTCCAGCGCCGCAACCGTGGCTCGGCGGAGCGGATGGCGAACAGGCGTTCCTCCGAGGTCAGCCGTTTGGCGCTCTCGAAATAGAAGGCGATCAGGGTGCAGGCGGCCCCTAGCACGAAACGTCCGTTTTCGACCGAGACCAGCGTTTCGGGCAGGATGCGCTCGTCGATGACGCGATTGACATCGCGCAGGCTGACGCGGGCGACCACGGCCGCCTCCGTGGCCTTCAGCATTTCAGTCGCGGGCATGGACGCCTCCAACCAATAAATCTTCCGATGTGTCGGAATATATATTGGAGGCGCCCCAATTTCAAGGCTGACCCACGATCCGCCAGCCGTTTCCGCCATCCTCAAGCCGCCAGAGGCTGCGCCACGTCGGCGGTTCTGTCGTCGTTGCCTGCTGCCTTCTGAAGGAAGCGCGCGAGCGACGTCTTCCGGGAGTCCCGATCCAGCGCGTAGGCGGTCTGCTTGAACTCGATGCCATCGAGCAGGCCCTGAATGTAGCCAGCAATCGTGTCGGCCGCCATGATGAGGGCCGTGTCGACGGTGTGGATGTAATTGCTCGTGACAGACCCCTTGGCGTGACCGACGAGAGCGGCGATGGTGATCTCCGTGAACCCGAGATCATTCGCTATGCTCGCGAAGCTATGGCGAAGAACGTGGGGAGTGACATCGGCAAGCGGGGAGTCCGTGAAGATCTTCTTCCAGTGATTGGGGAAGCTGCCGAACGCTCTGTCCTCATCACGGCCGGGAAACACATAAGTGCCGATACGCGACTTGGCGCGCTCTTCCAGATACTCCACGACAGGCAGCCCGATGGGCCGAATGGAATAGCCTTCCTTGCTGTCTTCAAGGCGCAGGCAACTGGCTTGGGCGTCAACTTCGCTCCAGCTTAGCCCGATCATTTCCGATCGGCGGCAACCCGTCATGGTGATCTGGCGGATGATCTCGACGGTCATGGCATAATTCTCGTTCTGCGCTGCTTTGCGCAGCAAGACACCAAGTAGGCGATACTCCGCCTCGGACAGCCGACGCTTGCGGACGTTATCCTTCGGTTTCTTGATGCCATGCGCCGGGTTCCGCTCGATGATCCCAGCATCGACGGCATAGGTAAGAATACCGCCGAGAAGGCTGACGGTTCGAGCGGCAGTCCCAGGACCGCCGCGGACAATGGCCCTGCCTCTAAGCTTATCGGTCTTGACCGAAATCCGAGTTTTACCCGCCATGACGTCTTTGAGGAGCTTGTTGACGTCGGATTTGGTCAAGTCACGCACCCGCCGACTGCCCAAGAGCGGGATGATGTGCCGGTTGATCCGCCCGGTATCGGTCACAATCGTGCTGTGCTTCTTTGGACGGCCGCCTTTCCCCATGATGAGACCGGCGTTCATGTCATTCAGATAAAGAGTGCAGAGTTCCTTGACCGACATGGACTTGCGATCGAGCTGCTTTTCCTCGGCCGGGTCTTCGCCGCGCGCGATCCTGCCAAGTTGGACCTTGGCCTCCTGGCGGGCCAGTTCTGGCGTCCAGATACCATGCAGGCCGATGGTGTAGCGCCGCGACCGTCCTCCCTGGCGATACTGGATCACATAGCTGCGCTTGCCTGATGTGAAGACACGAAGCCCGAAACCGGGTAGCTCATCGTCCCAGATCACGTAATCACTGCGACGGCTTTCCGCCGCATCGACGACGCGTTTTGTAAGTTTAGCCATGGACTTCCTCCGTCACATGCCCGAAAACCCGCGTAAGCACCACGTAAGCAGCAGGGCGAAAACCGTGGCGAACAGAAGGATAGGCTTGTCGGCGAAGGAAATCAAATTCCTTTTTATTTACAGTAACATAGCGCATCATGGCGTGCCCCTTTCGGTAATCGACGGAGCTAGTCGTAATCCCTCCGAAGGCAGGGGTCACAGGTTCGAATCCTGTCGGGTGCGCCAATCAACGCAATGACTTACGAATCGACGCGCAGCGTGAATCACGCCTCGGACCCGTGGCCGGATCGCCTTCGTCTGCGGCCGCGCGAACGATCTCGTCATCCGTGATCATCACCAAGCGCTTTGATTTTGCGTAGTTTTGCGCCCGAAGGAAATATCCGCTTTTGCAAGGTTCCGGGGTGGATCGCTTCGAAACCTTGCAAACCCGCGCGCGCCGGCGCGTGAGGGGTTCCCTGCCGGGCCGGGGTCGGATTCACTGGCATGGCGACCGGATGGAGACCCCGCCAATGCGCCCCGCCAAGCCCGACGCCGCCGCGCAGTCCGACATGTTCCGCGAGACCCTCGAGGCGATCCTGGATCCCCGGCACGAACTGCTGGAGCTGGGCCGGCGCATCGACTGGACGAAGCTCGATGCGGCCTGTGGGGAGGCCTTCGTCGAGCAGGCCGGCCGGCCGGGCCTGCCCACCCGGCTGATGGCGGGCCTGCACATCCTCAAGCACGTGAAGGGCCTCTCCGACGAGGCGGTCTGCGCCGCCTGGGTCGAGACCCCCTATTTCCAGGCCTTTTGTGGCGAGCGGTTCTTTCAGCACCGACTGCCCTTCGACCGCAGCTCGATGACCCGCTGGCGCCAGCGCATCGGAGCCGAGCGGCTGGAGACTTTGCTCGCCGACACGCTCGCCATCGCCTGCGACAGCGGCGCCGTGAAGCCGCAGGCGATGGAGCGCGTGACCATCGACACCACCGTCCAGACCAAGGCGATCGCCTACCCGACCGACGGCCATCTGATGCTGCGCGCCGTCGAGCGCCTGGCCGCACTCGCACGCAAGCAGGGCGTCGTGCTGCGCCAGTCCTACGCCCGCGTCGCGCGCCACGCCCGGCGCGAGGCAGCGCGCCTCCTGCACGGCCGCGGCCACAAGCAGGGCATGCGCCACCTGCGCCGCTTGCGCACCTTCCTCGGCCGGCTGATCCGCGACATCGCCCGCAAGGTCGAGAACGATCCCGACCGCGAGGCCGCCTTCGCCCAAACGCTGGAGCGCGCCCGGCGCATCCACGGCCAGCGCCCCGGCGACGCCGACAAGCTCTACGCCTTCCACGCGCCCGAGGTGGAATGCATCGCCCGCGGCAAGGCCCGCGCCCGTTACGAGTTCGGCGTGAAGACCTCCGTCGCCGTCACCAACGCCCGTCAGCCCGGCGGCCAGTTCGTGCTCGGCGCCCGGACCCTGCCAGGCGCCCCCTATGACGGCCGCAGCCTCGCCGCCCAGATCGACCAGGTCGCCCGCCTCACCGGACGCACGGTCCAGCGCGCCTATGTAGATCGCGGTTACCGTGGCCATGGCGTCGTGCGCGAGGGGCTGCAGGTCGTGCTCTCCCACACCCGCGGCATCCTCTCCCCCACCATCTGTCGCGAGATGCGCCGCCGGAACGCCATCGAGCCCGTGCTCGGCCACATGAAGACCGACGGCCTGCTCGAGCGAAACCACCTCAACGGCCCGGAGGGCGACGCCGTCAACGCCATCCTCTGCGCCGTCGGACACAACTGCCGCCTGATGCTCGCCTGGTTCAGGCGCCTCTTGGCACGCCTGGCCAACACCGCGCCCAGCATCGTCGCGGAATTCCTCCGCGCAATCGCCGCGATCATCCAGCCAAGACCCACGCGCCAAATCATGGTCGCGTAAGCGCAAGGCGTTCTTCACGGCCGACGAGCTGGTCCCCGAGGGCCGGAAACGGCCGGCCTTGGCCCATCCTGGGCCGGGACGGGGACCGCGAGGCCCCCCACCCTGAGCCCGGGCGTCTTCGACCCGGGCATGCCCTGCCGGCCGCGCGCCGGCAGGTAGGCGTCCTGCCGACGTCCGACTGCGGGCTACAGGAGGAAGTCGTCGGCGGTCCAGTCGCTGGCGTCCCGCCCAGTCCCGTCCTCCACGTTGATGTAGAGCTGCTCCGCCCCGCCGGTGTTGGCCCGGATGACGCTGCCCGTGCCGGTGGCGTTGTCCTCCACCCAGGCGCGGCCGACGCCGGTCCCGCCGCCGAAGGTGAAGGCCTGGTTGCCGCGCTGATTGGCGTTGGCGTCGATCGCCGAGAGGTCGATCACGTCGTCGCCGAATCCGAAGCCGCGGATGGTGTCGCGCGTCGCGAGATCGATGCCCGTCGTCCAGAGGTAGACGAAGGCGTCCTCGCCGCCGCCGCTGCGCAGGATGTCTGCCCCCGATCCGCCGATGATCCGGTCGTTCCCGGAGCCGCCCGTGATCGTATCGTTCCCGGCGCCGCCGTTCAGGACGTTCTCGACGCCGCCGTCGACGCGCAGGATGTCGTTTCCAGTCCTGCCGAAGAGACTCGCGCCCCCTTCCGCCGCGTCCCCGGGCGCGAAGATGGTCGTGGCCGTCAGAGTGTCGTTCCCCGACCCGCCATCAAGGCGGGTGTCGGCGATGGCGGCGTTGTTGCCGTCGCTTTCGCTGCTGCGTGTGTCGGTGGTGGAGGTGATGATATCGTCACCCTCATCGCCGCTGGCCCGGTGGGTCGCATTAGTCCATATGCCCCCGGCAACGCCGTACAGCTCGATCGTATCGTCCCCGTCTCCTCCCGACGCAGAGTTTACGGCAGTTCCTCCAATCTCGGTGCCCACTTCGCTGATGGCGATTAGAACATCGTCGCCCTCCCCGCCGTCCAGCGTGTTCGTGCCGCCGTTGCCGCCGATGTGACCCTCCAGGCGGTCATTCCCTTCTCCGCCCAGAAGAATGTTGCTCGCAGTAGCATCGCCGATTTCATCAGTGCTTGCGGAATAGGCTGTCACGTCATCGTCGCCGGCCCCCCCCGTCCACTTGGACAGCGGCCCCGCCTTCCCAGCCCGCCGCCGGGGCGTAGATGTATACGATGTCGGCGCCCAACCCGGCGTCCACGGCGATATCCGCCAGTGCTTCGCCAGCGTCGATCTCTACCCAGATGTCGTCGTCGCCCGCCCCACCGGACAAGTCGATGTCATAGTCACCCACGATGCCGGGCGCCCCCTCTGCGAGCGCGCTGACGTAGAGGGTGTCGTTCCCGCGGCCCCCCGACTGCTGAATGGCGACCTCCATGTCCTGACCGTCGCCGAGGACGCCCGTCACCTCCGTCATCAGCCAGTCGTTCCCGTTCCCGCCGAAGAGCGCGGCCGAGCCCGTGAAATCGGCGCCCACAGGCGGCGGGGCGAGCGTCACCGTGATCCGGTCATGCCCCAGCCCGCCATAGAGCGTGCTGCCGCTGAAGGTCGACCTGATCCAGTCGTTGCCGCCGAGCGCGTTGAGGGTCTGCCCCTCAGAGGTCGCACGGAGCCTGTCGGCGCCCTCGCTGGGCGTCGTTGAAAAAGCCATAGGTAAAAATCTCCTTAATCGGATGGCGAGCGTGTAGGGGCGGCAAGGCAAGGGTCAACGATTCTTTGATCCGTCAGCCACGAGGGCGCCTGATCCTCCACATCGAGGCCGGCGGGCCCGAAGGCACGGGTCACGAAACGTCGTGAAGCGCCTGCGGGGCGATGCGCCACGGACTTGCCTGCTCGGCCTGGGCCGGGCGGGGATGTGTGGAGAGCATCTGGCGGGGGAGAGGGCGCCCTGCCGGATTGGTCGCACGCGGCGGGGCTGTAAAACCCCGCGCCAAACCCGGCGGCCTCGATTTCGCAGGCCTCCCGGAAACCGTCGGAGTTCTTCCGAAAAACGAGGGCCGAGGCGTCGCGCCGTTCCCTCCGGCGCGACGCCTCCGGATCACTCCTTCGTCGGCTTGAGCTTGGCCACGGCGGTCGCGGCGTCGGTCAGCGGCGCGGAGCCCTGGGGCAGCATGTCGGTGCGGTAGATCACCAGCGCGGGCACGACGCCGACCTCCGGCGACCAGAGCCGCCCCTTGCCGTTCCAGTCGAGCAGCCGGTCCAGGGATTTCAGATCCTTCGGGATCGCGCGCCAGCCGTAGACCTGGCGGCCGGCGAGCTCGAGGTCTCGCATGTCGCCGTCCCAGAAGCCGACGATCCGCAGCTCGTCGCCGAAATCGTCGTTGAGGTCGCGCCAGACCGGGGCGTCGGTCGACATGACCCCGAAGGCGCAGACGGCGATGCCGCCGCGCACGTCGCCCAGCGCCTGCTCCCAGGAGCCCGAGATGCGGTAGTCCGGCTTCGCGAAATCCTCGTCGAAGCCGGCGAGGACGTTGAGCGTCAGCAGCGATCCCGACTCCGCGCCGCCGGCGACGGCGATCGAGGCGCCGCGCTCCTGGGCGGCGTCGTTGAGGTCGTCATAGTCCGAATCGCGCCGGCAGACGCCGATCATGTCCTCGGTCAGCACGGCGGCCGCCGGCGCGATCCGGGCGTAGAGCTCGGGCGCGGTGTCCTTGATCCAAACCAGCCCGTCGAGCTGGACGATCGCCGCCTCCGCCTCGCCGGCGGCGAGCCGGCGCAGCGAGCCGACCGTGCCGCCGCAGGACTCGACGGAAACGGGAACCCCTGCGGCCGACTGAACCAGGCCGAGCATCTGCGAGGCGATGGAATGATAGGCGCCCCCCGGCGCGCCGGCGCAGATCCGCACCTCGGTCGAGGGGGCGGAGACCGACGTGACCGACAGGATCGGCTCGACCTGCGGCATCTCGGCCAGGGCCGGCGCGGCGAGGACGACGAGGGCGGTGGTCAGCGGAAGGCTCTTCATGGAAAACTCCCTGGGATGACGGTCGGGGTAGGCGCGCGCCCTCGTCCCCGCAGGCCATTCCCCTACCGCATCGCCCCGGCGGAAGCACCGGCGATGTCGCGCCACAGCCCTTTCGTGTCTCCCGGCGGCGCATAGGCGCGGATCGGCCGCGGCGCGCGCCCGAAGCGCCCCGGGGCCGCGCCCGTCAGTGCGACATCAGCGTCGCGACGCCGGTCGCCTTCAGCGTCGACATCGTCGTGCCGCCGAAGATGCGCTGGCGCAGGCGCGAATGGCCGAAACCGCCCATGACCAGCAGGTCGGCCTCCAGGTCGACCGCCGTGCGCTGCAGCACCTCCGCCACGTCCTTGCCCTCGCGCGGCAGGCGCAGCACCTCGATCTCGATCCCGTGCCGGCCGAGATAGACCGCGAGATCGGCGCCCGGCTCCTGCCCATGCCCGTCGAAGGAGGGCACCGGGTCGATCAGCACCGCCGTCACCCGCTCGGCGCGCTGCATCAGGCCGATGGCGTCGCGCACCGCCTTGGCGGCCTCGACGCTGGCGTCCCAGGCGATCATCGCCCGCCTGACGGCCGGGAACGGCGACCGACCCGCCGGCAGCAGGACCACGGGACGGCCGGATTCGAACAGCGCGCCGGTGGTCACCCAGCCCTGGATCGGCTCGGTCGCCTCCGGCTCGGGCAGGATCAGCGTCAGGTCGGCGTAGCGCGCGTGGCGCGCCACCAGCGTCGAGACGCTGGCGCGGTCGATGAACTGGGACGTGACCGTGACCGGCGCGCTGCGCCCGGCCAGCCGGTCGCGCAGCGCGCCGGCACGGTCGTCCACGACCTGCTGGTTGTCCTGGTACTGCGCGGCCCAGATGTCGTTGGAGACGACGCCGTAGGCCGAGGTGGGGGGCGGCGGGGCGATGCCGAGGACGAGCACGCTCAGATGCCCCTCCAGACCCTCCGCGATCTGCGCGGCGCGGTCCACCTCGGCGTCGGGATGATCGACGCCCACCACCAGCAGGACGGTCTTGAACCCCATCGCTTTTCCCTCCTCACGGGTCTTTGGACCGTGCTAACGCTTGGCGCGGGGTCAGGCAATGCGCTAGATCAAGGTTCAGGCGGCCCGCCCGCCCGGTCGTCAGCCCGGTCGTCACAAGGAGAACGCCCATGGCCCTGGAGCAGTTTCGCGCGCAGATCGCGATGATCATGGACGAGATCGCCGCACAGCCCGAGGACGCGCACGAGCTGCAGGAGCGGCTGCGCGAGAAGCTCGACGAGATGCGCGCGCTCGGCCTTGAAGTGCCGGAGGATCTGGCCGAGTTCGAGGACGCGCTGGAGGAGGATCTGGAGGAAGGCGTGCCCCTCGAGGACGACGCGGCGCCGCCGGCCGATCCGGCCGCCTGACGCCTCAGCTTCGGTCGACGACCCGGTCGTAGATCTTGGGCAGCAGCGCCACCGTCAGCACGATGCGCAGCAGGTGGTGGATGACCACATAGGCGGGCTCCGCGCCGAGGGCGACGGCGATCAGCCCCAGCTCCGCGACGCCGCCCGGCGCGAAGGCGAGAAAGACCGCCGGCGCGGGGGCGTGGACGAAACCGTGCAGCGCCGCCGCCAGCGCCGTGGCGATCGTCAGCGACAAGGCGACGCTGAGCCCCGCGAGGCCGAAGCCGCGCAGCACGTCCCGCCCCCCCACGCCCGCGAACTGCAGGCCCAGGCGGCTCCCGACCACGATCTGCGCCAGATGGACCAGCAGCGGCGGCATGGCCGCGTCGGTCAGACCGGTCAAATGCGCGACCGCGCTCACCACCATCGGCCCCAGCAGCGGCGCGGCGGGCAGGCGCAGCCGCATGGCGCCGACCGCCCCGCCGGCCGCGAGGGCGAGCATCAGCGCGGTCTCCCCCAGCTCGCCCGCGCCCGCGATCGTGACCGCAGAGCCCTTGGTGGGCAGGCCTCCCAGCGCGAAGAGCAGCGGGATCGCCACCACGATCAGCACGATCCGGGCGAAATGCAGCGTCGCCATCAGCGCCGGGTCGCCGCCGCGCAGCTCGCCCAGCAGCACCGCGTCGACCAGGCCCCCGGGGCTGGAGGCGAAATAGGCCGTCGGCCGGTCATAGCCGCCGAGCCGGCGCAGCAGCGCGAAATTGGCGAGCTGCACCGCGATCACGAAGGGCAGCATCGCCAGCAGCGTCGGCCACCAGCTCGGCGCCTGGCCGAGGATCGCCGGCGTGACGCTCGACCCGATCGCGGCGCCGATCACCGGCACGGAGACCGACCGCGACCACATCGGCAGGCTCGGCCGCACCCCGCCGAGATGCAGCCCGGTCATCGCGACCAGCGCGCAGATCCCCAGCGGGCCGAGCAGCCAGGGCAGCGGCACGCCCAGATGCTCCCCCGCCCAGCCGGCGAGACCGGCCAGCAGCAGGGCCGCGGCGGTGGCGAGGACGAGCCTCACGCGCGCCCTCCCAGCGCGGCCGCCGCCGCCTCCAGCCGGTCGAGCGGCAGGATCGCGAGCATGCCGGGTCCGTCGAAGGCCACCCGCATCGCTCCGCCGAGCGCCGCGTTGGAGGTGCCGATCCGCTGATCCGGCGCGAAGTCGAGCCCCGCCACCGACCAGCGCAGCCCCTCGGACCGCAGCCCCGCGACGGCGCGCATCGGAAAGAACGACACCCGCGCGCCCTCCCCTAAGTCGAGCGCGAACTCCGTCGGGCAGGCGAAGCAGATGTCGTCGGATCCCAGCAGGATCACCGGCCGCGGCGCCGCGCGCACCAACGCGCTCATCGCCGCCAGGTGGTGGTCGGCGCGCCCGCCGAGGAAGCCGACGCCCAGCGTCAGGGGCGCCGCCACCGAATAGAGGCATTTCTCCAGGTCGGTGGTGTCCTGCTCCGCGATCTCATGCAGTTCGGCGCCCGTGGCTCGCAGGCCTTCGGGATCGCTTAAGGAATCCATGTCGCCGATCACCGCGGCGAAGGCCCGCCCCTCCGGCAGCTCCGCCGCGCCGCCGCCGTCCGCCGCCACCGCCAGGGGCGCCAGCGCCAGCGCGCGGGCGAGCGCGCCGGGCGGGATCGGCCCGGCCCCGACCAGAGTGACGGGCCGCGGGCTGTCGATCAGGATCACTGCCAGGACTGGATCGCGACCGCCGAGATGCTGTTCTGTGGGGATCCGTCCACCAGCCTGTCCGAATAGGTGAGGTAGATCAGCGCGTTGCGGGCCTTGTCGAAGAACCGCACGACCTGGATGCGCTTGAAGAGCACGCTGGCGCGGCGCCCGAAGACCTCCTCGCCGTCCTTCAGCTCGCCCCGGAAGGCCACCGGGCCCACCTGGCGGCAGGCGATCGAGGCGTCCGAGGTGTCCTCGGCGAGGCCGAGCGAGCCGGAGATGCCGCCCGTGCGGGCGCGCGAGACGTAGCAGGCCACGCCCTCGACCTTGGGGTCGTCGAAGGCCTCGATGACGATCCGGTGGTTCGCCCCGAGGATCTTGAAGGCGGTCGTCACCTCGCCGATGACCTCGGCCGAAGCCGCGCCGCCCATCCCCGTCCCGCCCATGACGGCCAGCGCCGCCGCCATCCAGATCGCCCGCATGCCCGTTCTCCCTGTCAGTTCCTGTCGCCCGCCTCCGGGTCGCCCCGCCCCACGCCCCGGAACACGAAACGGAACGGCAGGGCCCAGAGCAGCCCGAGCGTGACGTAGATCGCGAACTCCGCCCAGAGGCTCGGCCGCTCCAGCTGCGCCACCCCCCAGACCGCCGCGACGATGTAGACCGGCAGCCCGACCAGCAGCAAAACCAGCGACCAGCGCCGCCGCGCCTTCCAGCTCAGGCCGGGCTTCCCGCTCACGCGACGTCTCTCACGCCGCGCCCATCACGCCGCGAACGGGTCGGTGACGAGGATCGTGTCCTCGCGCTCCGGGCTCGTCGACAGCATGGCCACCGGGCAGCCGATCAGCTCCTCGATGCGGCGCACGTACTTGATCGCCTGCGCCGGAAGGTCGGCCCAGGACCGCGCGCCGGCGGTGGTCTCGGACCAGCCCTCCATCGTCTCGTAGATCGGCTTGACCCGCGCCTGCTGCGCCGCCGCCATCGGCAGGTGGTCCAGCCGCTCGCCGTCGAGGTCGTAGGCCACGCAGATCTTCAGCTCCTCGAATCCGTCGAGCACGTCGAGCTTGGTCAGCGCAATGCCCTTGGCGCCGGAGGTCGTGCAGGTCTGGCGCACCAGCACTGCGTCGAACCAGCCGCAGCGCCGCTTGCGCCCCGTCACCGTGCCGAACTCGTGGCCGCGCTGGCCCAGCCGCTCGCCGGTCTCATCGGTCAGCTCCGCCGGAAAGGGCCCCTCGCCCACCCGGGTGGTGTAGGCCTTGACGATGCCGAGCGCGAAATCGATCGCGTTCGACCCCATGCCTGTCCCAGTAGCGGCCATCCCCGCCAGCGTGTTCGACGAGGTGACGTAAGGGTAGGTTCCGAAGTCGATGTCGAGCAGCGCGCCCTGCGCCCCCTCGAACAGGATCCGCCGCCCCGCCCGCCGCTCGGTGTCGAGCCTGCGCCAGACCGGCCCGGCGTAGGCGAGGATCTTCGGCGCCACCTCCAGCAGCATCGCCTTCAGCGCCGCATGGTCCACCGGCTCCGCGCCCAGGCCCCGGCGCAGCGCGTCGTGATGCGCGAACAGCCGCTCCAGCCGCGTGTCCAGCGTCGCCTCGTCGCCCAGATCGGCCACGCGCACGGTGCGCCGCCCGACCTTGTCCTCGTAGGCCGGGCCGATGCCCCGCCCTGTGGTGCCGATCTTCGCGGATCCGGCGGCCTCCTCGCGCAGCCGGTCGAGGTCCTGGTGCAACGGCAGGATCAGCGGCGTGTTCTCCGCGATCATCAGCGTCTGCGGCGAGATCGTGACGCCGAGCGCCGTCAGCTTCTCGATTTCCGCCAGCAGCGCCCAGGGGTCGAGCACGACCCCGTTGCCGATCACGCTCAGCTTGCCCGGCCGCACGATGCCCGAGGGCAGCAGCGACAGCTTGTAGACCTGGCCGTCGATGACCAGCGTATGGCCGGCGTTGTGCCCGCCCTGGAAGCGCGCGATCACGTCCGCGCGCTCCGACAGCCAGTCGACGATCTTGCCCTTGCCCTCGTCGCCCCACTGGGCTCCGAAAACGACTACGTTGCCCATCTGATCCCCCGGGGTTTCCCTGCGGCCGCCCGCTTATAGCCACGCCCCCCGCCGGCCGAAACCGCTATTTCGCCCCGCCGGCGTCGACGGCCCCTTCCCCGGACTTTCCGCCCTCCGCCTCGCTCGCCTTTCGGGCCGCGGGCCGCATCTTGCCTTGGGCCGAACAAACTGGGAACATGCGCGATGGACGCGAAACTCTCCGCCAAGCTGCGCATCCTGGCCGACGCGGCCAAATACGACGCCTCCTGCGCCTCCTCCGGCGCGCCCCGGCGCAAGGCCGGACCGGGGGGCCTCGGCTCGACCACCGGGGCGGGCATCTGCCACGCCTATACCCCCGACGGGCGCTGCGTCTCCCTGCTCAAGATCCTGCTGACCAACTGGTGCCTTTACGACTGCGTCTATTGCGTGAACCGCCGCTCCTCCAACACGCCCCGCGCCCGCTTCACGGTGGAGGAGGTCGTGACGATCACCCTGGAGTTCTACAAGCGCAACTACATCGAGGGGCTGTTCCTCTCCTCCGGCGTGGTCAAATCCCCCGACCACACGATGGAGGAGATGACCCGCATCGCCCGCAGCCTGCGCCGCGACCACGGCTTCGCCGGCTACATCCACCTCAAGACCATCCCCGAGGCCAGCCCCTGGCTGGTGGAGCAGGCGGGCCTCTGGGCCGACCGCCTCTCGATCAACCTTGAGCTGCCCACCGACGCCGGCCTCGCCCGCCTCGCCCCGGAAAAGAGCGGCGCGACGATCCGCGCCGCCATGGGTCAGACCAAGGAGCGCATCGTGGAGGCGCGGGCCGAACGTCGTCGCTTCGCCCCCGCCGGCCAGTCCACCCAGATGATCGTGGGCGCCGACGCCGCCACGGACACGGACGTGCTGACCTCCTCCGCGCGGCTTTACGGCGACTACCGCCTGTCGAGGGTCTATTACTCCGCCTTCAGCCCGATCCCGGAGCCGAGCGCGGCGCTGCCGCTCAAGGCCCCGCCCCTCCAGCGCGAGAACCGGCTCTACCAGGCCGACTGGCTGCTGCGCTTCTACGGCTTCGACGTCGCCGAGATCGCCGCCGGGGGCGAGGCCGGCATGCTCGACCTGGAGATCGACCCCAAGCTCGCCTGGGCGCTCAAGCACCGCGAGCGCTTCCCGGTCGACGTCAACCGCGCCGACCGCGAACTGCTGCTGCGCATCCCCGGCCTCGGGGTGAAGGCCATCGACCGGGTGATCGCCGCGCGCCGCCACGGCCATCTGCGCCTCGCCGACCTCGCCCGGCTCACCTCCAGCCTCAAGCGCGCCCTGCCCTTCCTGATCGCCCTCGACCACCGCCCCCGCGGCCTCGACGCGCTCGACCTGCGGGCCCGCCTCGCGCCGCGGCCCCGGCAGTTGAGCCTGCTGTGATCCCGGTCGCCCTCCGCCCCGGCGCCGACCTCGCGGGCTTCCGGGACGCCGCCCGCCGGCTGATCGCGGCCGGGACCCCGCCCGAGCAGGTGAGCTGGAGCGACGCCCCCGGCCTCTTCGGCGAGGCGGCGCCCGCCGGCGAGGCCCCACCCCTTCACCTGCCCCGCGCCGCCGTGGACCTCGCCCAGCTCGCGATCTGCCACAGCGACCCGGAGCGCCACGCCCTGCTCTACCGCCTCCTGTGGCGCCTCACCCACGGCGAGCCGCGCCTGCTCGGCAATCCTGCCGATCCCCTCGTCCACCACCTCCAGCTTCTGGCGAAATCGGTCCGGCGCGACATCCACAAGATGCACGCCTTCGTCCGCTTCCGCCGCGTCGAAGAAGACGGCCGGGAGAGGTTTGTC